>JACKQG010000066.1_pt1 | contig 142893 bp, 133 predicted proteins | sample 8237621 | NCBI WGS metagenome assembly JACKQG01 (sample SAMN15677084, study PRJNA649215) | marine metagenome | biome: marine; feature: Black Sea; material: saline water; isolation source: suspended particulate matter (SPM) from the Black Sea western gyre | collected 2013-06-09/2013-06-10... | reverse complement strand
TAATTACCTTAAATTCCCCGCCATTATGGTGAACAAAAATCCCCAAAAGGACAACCAATGAATTTCCGAATGCCGGGATTTAATTATTTTTCCAAAATCTTTAATAAAAATGCACCCCATGCGGTGCATTTTTTGTTTATGAAAGGAGCCAAGTCTGAATGAGTGCAATTCAGCAAATTGTCGTATTACAAAAAATCGATTCACAACTCCAGGATATCGCAGAACTTCTCGGTGATCTCCCGGGGAAAGTGGACGCATTAAAAAATGAAGAGATTGGGTTAGTTCAATCGATTAAGGATGGGAAAGGGAGAATCAAAGAATTGGAACTCGAATTAAATAAATTCGATAGTCTAATGACAGATTATAATGGGAAAATTGATAAGCATAAAGATCAACTTTATTTAGTCACATCCAATAAGCAATATGATGCCTTGCAGCATGAAATCGATTTTCTTAAAAATGAACTGGATGAGATTGAAACAAAATCATTGGAATTCACAGAAGAAAAAGAAACCATTGAAGAACAAATGAAATCTGAGGAAGAAAATTTAGAATCATTAAGTAAAGATTTAGTCGAACGTCGGAAAAAACTTGAAGTACTAATGGACGATTCTTCTGAAGAAAAAGCAAAGTTAGATAAGCAAAGAGATAAAGAAAGAGATAGCATCGAACCAACAACCTTGGCTCGATATGATCGAATTCATAAAGCTCGTAGGGGATTATCGGTTGTCCTTGTAGAAGGATCTGCCTGCGGAGGATGTGGTGCATTTGTACCACCTCAGATTGTATCCGAAGTCAAAGCCGGAAAAGGTCCCAAAACCTGTGATAGCTGTAGTCGATTCCTCTACTACGAATCTGTTTAACTCTAAGAAGGAATTTCACCGCCCTGTATTATAGAATTATTGTGTAATTTCTATTGAAATAGATTTTTGAAATGAGAGTCTATCGGATAGTTGCTCTCAATCTGCAGTTTGCATAATTGAGAGAGGAAAGTCCGAGCACCGCAGGATAGGATGCCTTCTAACGGAAGGACCCCGCAGATTGCGGGGATGGAAAGTGCAGCAGAAAATATACCGCCCCGAGCTTGTCGAAGGGTAAGGGTGAAATGGTGGTGTAAGAGACCACCAGGTTTTGATGTAAATCAAAATGCTTGTAAACCCCATCCGGTGCAAGATCAAGTAAACCCCAAGATGTAATCCGCATCATTATTCGGGGAGGGTTGGTCGCGTGATCCCGCCAGAAATGCCGGGACCAGATGAATGACTATCAATTACAGAACTCGGCTTATAGATTGGCTCTCATTTCAATAATCACCCCCACCCGTAAGTCTCCCTTGTCAAAGGGAGACTTACCTGTCCGCTCCCAAAGGGCCGGCGGAGAGGGATATCATAAAAAATGCAGTCCCTTATTAAAGCTTGCCTGCCCGGCATCATAATGACGGGCCCGCCGTAATGAAATGTAGGCTGGGGATAATATAAATGTCTTTCTACCCTATTTCTCCCACATACTCGAGCAGGACGTACCTACCCCGTAAGTCGCGGAGAAACTATGTGGGGTCTTCATGCCATCCGCTTGTTTGCCCACAGAAGGAGAACCCATTACCCTTAACCGAATGCCATCACCGATACTGGCTTCGCCACCGTTAGCCGTCCCCGGAGATTTACTTGCCCGACCTATTCCTTGCGACCTAGGCGGGGTATCCAAAACCCTCGTTATTTGACCTAAAAACAAAAGAATGGATTTCGTCTAATATTTCCTGACTCTCCACTGAATCATGCCATCGTAATATTTTTCATTTTCACCTATTTACTATCCCCCATTGTGGGTGATTTTACGGGGATTAGTTAAAAATGGATGAAAATGAAAAGTGGGGTCATCTTCCACAGTATTTACACACTCACTTGAGCAGGACGTACCTACCCCGTAAGTCGCGGAGAAACTATGTGGGGTCTTCATGCCATCCGCTTGTTTGCCCACAGAAGGAGAACCCATTACCCTTAACCGAATGCCATCACCGATACTGGCTTCGCTACCGTTAGCCGTCCCCGGAGATTTACTTGTCCGCCCCCAAAGGGCTGGCGGAGAGGGATATAATTAACAATTGATTGAGCGAGGTCTCAAGACCTCGTGAGCTTATCTCTGTCCGAAGGGGAGAACAGTCAGGCAACCTCAAATAATTTATTCGGAGTAAACGCATGAGTCCTTTGTGAATTTTGTATTTTTAATAGCGAATAGTGTGTGTTAAATACTAAAAATCCTTATATATTAAATGGCCATGCGCTGGCAGATTAAACAACCATCCAAAGAACGAGTCGCATCGTTAAAAACGGAATTTAACACCTCCGAAATAATAGCGAAAGTTTTGGCTAATCGGGGGATTGAATCCCTTAAAAAGTCACACAACTTTTTTAATCCATCCAACGACCAGCTCCATGATCCCTTCATGATGAAAAATATGGATATGGCTGTAGAACGCATTTCCCGAAACATTCAAAATGAAAAACCCATTTTGGTTTTTGGTGACTACGATGTAGATGGAACCACCGGCGCTTCTTTATTATACTTGGGCCTCAAGGATCTAAACGCAAATGTTGAATATTATATTCCCCATAGAGAAAAAGAAGGTTACGGATTATCGTCGGGAGGAATTGATTATGCCCAGTCTATGGGCGCCGATTTGCTCATTACCTGCGATTGTGGTATCAATGCCTTTAAGCCAGTGGATTATGCGAATAAACGTGGAATTGATATCATTATCACCGATCACCATATCCCGGACAAAAAATTGCCCAATGCTTGTGCCGTCCTCAATCCGAAACAAAAGGGATGTAAGTATCCGTTCAAAGGTCTCTGCGGTTGTGGCGTTGCGTTTAAATTAATTTCAGCTTTATCTGAAAAATGTGGAACCGATGGGAATGTTGGGTTGAATTATTTGGATTTGGTCGCCCTGGCCACATCCGCAGATATGGTACCGATTCTGGATGAGAATAGAGTACTGGTCTATGGGGGTCTGGATCAATTGGAACAATCCGAAAGCCCCGGTATTCGCCAATTATTAGTCCAAACTGGATTGGTGGGGGAGTCCCTCAATGTGGGAAAACTGGTCTTTGGTTTGGCGCCAAAGATTAATGCTGCGGGGCGGATGGGAGATGCTAACCGTACAGTTGAATTACTCACCACTTCTGATAATTTACGAGCAGAAGAATTAGCCTCCATTTTAGTACGGGAGAATAAACGCCGTCAGCAAATCCAGGAGCATATCGTGAATGATGCCATTCGCCTTGTCCATTCTCAGGTTGATTTGGAGAATAATAAGGTGGTGATTATTGGCTCGAGAGGGTGGCACCCCGGTGTAGTGGGTATTGTGGCTTCCCGGATTAAGGATGAATTTTCTCGTCCTGCAATTGTGATTTCATTTGATAATGGAGGGATCGGAAAAGGATCTGCCCGAAGTATTCCCAAGCTCGATTTGTATGATGCACTGTCCGGCGCATCTAAATTTCTTGAGGGATATGGCGGTCACCCTATGGCTGCAGGATTAACAGTACGTGAGGACAAATTTGAAAATTTTAAATCATTATTTTTAAGAAATGTAAATAAAATACTGTCCGATGATGATTTGATCCCGGTCATCAGTATTGATGGTGAAATGGCTCTAACTGATATTAATCCTCGCTTTATGCGGTTTTTAGAAAAATTAGGACCGTTTGGGCCTGGAAATATGCGCCCGAAATTTGTAAGCAGGAATTTAGCAATCTCAGGTCAGCCTAGACTCATGGGGAATGGAGAACATATCCGTTTTATCGTCAGTCAAAATGGTAGGAATTATCCTGCGGTTGGGTTCAAATTATCTTCCCATTATGAGGATTTGATTCGAGGTGTTCCTGTAGATTTGGCCTATGTTGTTGAGGTCAATCAGTGGCAGGGTCAATCGAATATTCAATTAAATGTCAGGGATATACACCGATCCGATTAAAAGAACAAGATGATATGAATAAAAGTAAAATTACCGGTTTAGGTTTTGAAGTACCAGAAAATGTGGTTATGAATGCAGATTTGGAGGTCCTGATGGAAACCTCTGATGAATGGATTCAAACCCGGTCAGGTATCAAGGAAAGAAGATGGGCAACTGAAGATGTAGCCACATCAGATTTGGCCCTTGGCGCATCAAAAAAAGCCATGGAAATGGCTGGCGTTTCCTCACAAGATATAGACCTCGTGATTGTAGGGACTTTATCCTCAGATTATTTTTTCCCTGGAGTCAGTGCCCAGCTTCAGGATAAACTTAATCTGCGGAATGTAGCCGCATTTGATATTAAAGCAGCCTGTTCTGCTTTTGTTTATTGCCTGTCTGTGGGAGATCAGTTTATTCGCAGCGGTATGGCAAAAACTGCTCTCATCATAGGTGCAGAAACGCAAACAAAGTTGATTGACAAAACAACTCGGGGTCGTGACATAGCCGTTCTTTTTGGAGATGGGGCTGGTGCAGCCATTATTCAAACCAGCAATGATGACAGCGGAATTCTTTCAACTCACCTCCATTGTCAGGGGAAGGATATGAAAAATCTCTGGATGGAAGGGCCCGGTTCTGCTCCCGGTGTATGGATTCATAATAAACAATCAATTACCGATGGTCGATTGTCCCCCTACATGAATGGTCGGGAAGTGTTTCGAAATGCAGTTAGAAGATTTCCTGAAGTCATTCAGGAAGCCATAGATAAAAACGGACTAACCATGGATGATATAAAATTAATTATTCCTCACCAGGCCAATAACAGGATTAGCCAGGCAGTGGCTAAACGGATGGGGATTGGTATGGATCGTGTATATAGCAATATTCATAAATATGGAAATACAACTGCTGCGTCCATTCCCATCGCCCTTACCGAAGCCCATCAGGAAGGAAAAATTCAAAAAGGAGATCATATTATTTTAGCCGCTTTTGGGGCCGGATATACTTGGGCTTCTGCAGCCATTCGCTGGTGATGCCTATATCTATATGATGGTCTTAGATTTTTATTTTCCAACCCATAATAAAAGATAACAATGGATACATTATTTTTTACAGATGAACATACCATGCTTGTGGAAATGGTTCGCGATTTCGCAGATAACGAAATCACTCCTGTCGCAAGAGAATTAGATGAAAATTGTGAATTCCCCCGAAATTTGGTTAATCAAATGGCCGAACTGGGTCTCATGGGAATTCCCATCCCGGAATCATTGGGCGGTGCGGGTATGGACACAGTGGCCTTTGCTGCTGCCGTTATGGAGTTGGCCAGAGCGGATGCATCTGTGGCGATTACCATGGGGGCCCACATATCCCTGGGTACCATGCCTATTGTAATCGCAGGGACTGAGGAGCAAAAGAAAAAATTTGTACCCCCCTTGGCCTCAGGAGAGATACTTGGTGCATTCGGCCTCACAGAACCTAATGCAGGCAGTGACGCCGGCGCTACCAAAACGACTGCTGTAAAAAAAGGGGATGAATATATTATCAATGGCGGAAAGGTTTTTATCACCAATGTGGGAGAGGCGGGACTACTTAATTTAACGGCCCGGGTGATTGAGGGAGAAGAAGATAAAGAAATCGGGGCATTTATTGTATCTACAGATACCCCTGGCCTAATCATTAATCCTAAAGAAAAGAAAATGGGGTGGTGTGCCAGTGATACGCGCCAGATTTTTTTCGAAGATATGGCCGTACCTGCCAAAAATATGTTAGGTACACCGGGCAAAGGATTTAAAACTTTTCTGAAAACATTAACCGGTGGTAGAATTTCTATTGCAGCCCTTTCTGTAGGGACCGCACAAGGTGCTTACGAGCGTGCTTTACAATATGCCACAGAACGAAAAGCATTCGGAAAAGAAATTCATAAATTCCAGGCTATAGGAAATAAATTAGCCGATATGGCCACAGAAATCGAAGCAGCAAAACTGCTCACATTTCACGCCGCATGGATGAAGGATCAGGGCTTGGATATACAAAAAGAAGCAGCTATGGCAAAATTATTTGCCAGCGAAACAGCCATGAGTGTTACAACCGAAGCCATTCAAATCCATGGCGGATATGGTTATGTAAAAGAGTACGATGTAGAACGGTATTTTCGGGATGCAAAAATTTTAGAAATCGGTGAAGGAACCAGCGAAATCCAGCGCCTCATCATTGCAAAAAATATTGTTAATTCTGTTAAGGCGATGTAATGGTACATATTCCGAATAAACCGTCAATCGCCGATCATATTTCGAGTATTTTGAACCATTACTGGCGTCAAATTGCCATTTTACTAGCCGTGATTGCCATCCTGTCTTTATTCTTTCCCCGGGGTAAGGCATTGCTTTATTCTTATCAATTAAATGATGTTGCCAGGGAAGAAGTCGTTGCACCCTTTAATTTCCCTATTCTAAAAACAGAGGGTGAACTTCAATCTGATCTGGATGAAGCTATAAAATTAGAATCGTTCTTATTCTTCCGATCTCAAGATGTTGTTAATAATCAGGTGACAGGAATTGAAGAATATTTTACCTTGGTGAATTCAATTCAGCATGATAACAAAAAATTATCCGATTCTCAAGATTTACTTTATCGAAACCGATTTTCTACTCAATATGATTCAGCTAGAATTATTTTTCAGTCTGATAGTGCTGCATTAGCGATTTTAATGGAACGGATCAATGATGAATTTCCTTTTGCGTCTGATAATGAAAAATGGAAGAATGTTTTTTTATCAGATCCGCTGGATACATCAGCAATCGATTTGGAAAATTTAAAGTATGATATTATCCAGATATCCAGGAACCGATGGGCAGAGGGTATCTATGATATTGAAATATCAGAAATTGTCAGCAATAAAGTAGCTGTGGATATCGGAAATAATGAAGCACCGGAATTGACGGATCCAGGTACATTTAATGATTTACAATTTGCCTGGACAAAAGCGAGAGTTGAAGTAACAAATATTTTTCCCGATGAGGCGGATGTGCGTCGTGATTTGGGTTATTCTCTCATAATTGAATTTATGAAACCTAATCTTATTTATGATCGCGAAACGACAGAACGCAGGCAACAGGCTCGGCAGGATCGGGTACCTCGAAACAAAGGAATTATCTTAAAAAATGAAAGAATTGTGGATGCCAATACGCGAATTACGACGGATGATTTACAAAAACTGCATTCTTTGTCTGTTGCCATAGATATCAAAGCTCGAGAAGAAAAGGGGCTTGATGTCGCTTTAGCCTATTTAGGGCGTATATTGGTTATTGGCATTATTATTTCATTCTTTTTTACCTTTCTCCTCACCTATCGGACAACCATTTTTGAAGATTGGAAAATGGTGCTGCTGCTTGCGCTCATATTTACAATTGAAGTCGGTCTCGCATATTTATTTACCCAAAAGCTGGAATTATCAGAATATTTGATTCCAATTACCGTGGCTGCCATGGTGCTGACCATTATGTTTGACGCCCGAATTGGGTTCATGGGAATCACTTCAATCATTTTACTGGTGGGAATCTTGATAGGAAACAATGTTGAATTTATGGTCACCTCTATGTTCACATCCTCTGTTGGGATTTATGCCGTCCGGCAACTTCGCCGTCGCAGTCAACTTTTTACCGCCATTTTTGCATTGGTAGGGAGCAGTGCTTTGGCCATTATTAGCCAGGGATTATTTAAAGGACATCCCTTGCCAATCATGGGGTATGATATGATGAATTTGGGCGTTGTAGCCGTATTGTCACCAATCGTAACCTATGGGCTGATTGGAATATTGGAAGTCTCTTTTAGTATAACGACGAATTTAACATTAATTGAATTACTCGACTTTCAACATCCTCTTTTGAAAAGGCTTCAACAGGAGGCCAATGGAACATTTAACCATAGTATTGTTGTGGGAAATTTAGCGGAAGCCTGTGCCGATGCCATTGGGGCGAATTCCTTATTATGCCGTGTAGGTGCTTATTACCATGATTTGGGTAAAATGGCACGGCCAGAATATTTTATCGAAAACCAGTATAGCGGCCAGAATAAACATGATTCTCTTACGCCCGTCATGAGTGCAAAAATTATTAAAAATCACGTAACGGAAGGTTTAAACCTTGCAAAAGAATATGCCCTCCCCAGTATAGTGAGTGATTTCATTCCCATGCACCATGGCACCACAAGGGTTGAATATTTTTATCGAAAAGCATTAGAAGAAGCCGGTGATGAAAAAGTGAATGAAAAACAATTTCAATATCCCGGTCCTAAACCCAATTCAAAAGAAACGGGTATCCTCATGATTTGTGAAGCAGTTGAAGCGGCCGTTCGATCAATCAAAGATCCCAATATCATGAAGATTGAGGAAATGATTGATAAAATTGTCAATATTAGATTGACAGGAGGGCAATTGTCTGAATGTCCCCTTACCATGGATGAACTCACCCGCATTAAGGGGAAGGTGGATGGGTCCACCGGGCTCCTGCCTGTGTTGAGAGGAATTTATCATATTCGCATTGAATACCCTGATGATAACAACGGAGATAAACCTCAAGAGGATCCTGAAGCTTGATTTCAATAGAGGTTGAAATTGACCCCGCACTAAAGGGTCCCAATAAATCGGCTGTCGTTTCAATTATAAAACAAGTTCTGGAATCAGAAGGATTTCAAGATGGAAGTATCTCATTCATATTGGGTTCAGATGAATTATTAAGCAACTTGAAAAAAGAATATTTCAATAAAGATCAATGGACAGATGTGATCGCATTTCGATTGAATGATTATGATGAGGAAGAAGTGGAGGGTGAAATTTATATCAGTTTACCCAGGGCCAAAGAAAATGCCAAGAAGTTTGAAGAATCTGTGAATAAAGAATTGGGTCGGTTGATTATACATGGTGGATTACATTTATTGGGATATGAAGATGAATCGGAGAATGAAAAAGCAGCAATGACCCAAAAAGAAAATAATTATTTAAATCAGGTGAACTGGGATCAACTTTATGGGTAACATTGGAAAACAATTTGAAGAATTGGTTGATATTGTCACCAAACTGCGGGCACCGGATGGATGTCCCTGGGATCGAGAACAAACAAATAAATCTTTGTTACCCTATTTTATTGAAGAAGCCTATGAAGTAATTGAAAGCGTAGATGAAGAAGATTGGGACACACTCAAAGAAGAATTAGGGGATATTTTACTTCATGTGGTTTTCCAGGCATCCATTGCTGAGGATGATGGAAAATTTGAATTGGATGATTCACTAAAAAAAATCAATGAAAAATTAGTCAATCGCCATCCCCATGTTTTTGGGGATGCAAAGGCAGATGCCCCCTTCCATGCGAAACAAAATTGGGAAGCGGCGAAACATAAAGAAAAAGGGCGTGAGTCCCGATTGGATGGTGTTCCAGTAAACTTGCCCGCATTAATTCGAGCCCAGCGTCTTCAGCAAAAAGCAAGCTATGCAGGTTTTGATTGGGATAAGGTGGAACAGGTGTGGGATAAAATTCATGAAGAAATTTTAGAATTAAAAGAAGCACAATCGAGTCGTGTAAAAAACCATATTGAAGAAGAAATTGGAGATGTACTTTTTTCAATAGTAAATCTGGCACGGTTTTTAGATATACCAGCAGAGGATGCATTGCGGAAGACGAACAAAAAATTCACCACCCGTTTTTCTCAAGTGGAAGAAGGCATTAAAGCACAAGGAAAAGAATTAGAAGATGCCACATTAGAAGAAATGGATGCCATTTGGAATGAGGCAAAGCTGAAAGAATAAATAGTCTTTAGGATTGGAATGATGAGTGAAAGGATTCAATGCAATCCTTACCCAATGTCCGAGCCGAAATGATTCATGTTGTTCATCCTTTTAATCCGATAATAATAAAAAAAACTCATGCAGGACGTGCCGTCCTGCGCAAGGCGGTTGCCATGGGACGGATGATTTGCGCCACAGGCGGACGAGGAGGATGCTCATCCCACTTTTCATTCATCCACCCATTCAACCAAGCATTCTTTACTCCCCTTGAACCGTCACCACCAACCGACGGCTCCCACCCCGATTCCGATGCTCACATAAATAAATCCCCGTTCAAATATTTCAACCCTGTATCTACTGCAACCGTAACAACCGTTTTTCCTTCACCTAATTCTTCTGCCAGTTGGATTGCTCCCACCACATTTAATCCACTGGAGGTACCGGCAAAAATCCCTTCTTCTCTGGCCAACCGGTTAGCCATATTTCTTGCTTCATTTTCATCAATTCCCCGTGCTTCGTGGTAATTGTCACTATTTAACAAAGGCAGATCAAACCCCAAGCCAATCCCTTCTACATGATGCTTCCCACCAGTTTTGCCTTGAGAATAAAAAGGTGCAGAGGCAGGCTCCAATGCTACGATCTTTGGTTCATATTCAGAATTCAACAAAATATTGGATACACCCATAAGTGTCCCTGCGGTTCCTACTGAGCAGGTAAATGCGTCAATTGGGTCTTCCATTTGGTCGAGTATCTCCCTACCCATATTTTCAAAACCCTTGATGATATCCGTGTTATTTAACTGGTCAGTGAAAAAATAATCATCTCTTTCAGCAAGTTCTTTAGCTCTGACAATCATTTGGTTAATGAGTTCAGAATTGATCTTTCCTGATGGACTATGGATTACCTCCAGGTTCGCACCAAATGCTTTCATGGTGTCCAGTTTTTCCTTGGCGAATGCATCGGAAGAAATCACGTGAAAATCATATCCTTTCACAGCGCATACAAATGCCAACCCAGAACCTGTACTGCCACCGGTATATTCTACAACGGTCATTCCTGGTGTGAGCTCGCCACGAGCTTCCGCACCTTCAATCATGGCAAGAGCCATTCGGTCTTTATAAGAACCTGTTGGATTTCCGCCTTCACACTTTACCCACACGTCTCCCGCATTTTCAGGGACTATATGATTCAACCTAACGATCGGCGTATTGCCAATCGATTCGAGCATATTGGCATATCTATTCATTTGGATTCACCTTGAATTGTTAAAATCAACCGACGGCTCCCACCCCGATTCCGATGCTCACATAGATAAATCCCCTGCCACGTACCCAAATTTAATTTGCCTTTTGTGATGGGTATAGAAACCGATGACCCTAAAATGGATGATTTTAAATGGGCAGGCATATCGTCCGAACCCTCAAAAGTATGACGGTAATAAGGCGCATTCTCCGGAACCATGTGATTAAAGTGAGATTCAAAATCATCTCGAACCGTAGAATCTGCATCTTCATTAATGGTGAGCGAAGCGGAGGTGTGTTTGATAAAAACCTGCATGGACCCAATTTCAATATTTTGGACTTCAGGCAAGTGCTTCAGTACTTCGTCTGTGATGAGGTGAAATCCTCTTGGTCTTGGGTCTAACGAGATTTCTTTTTGGTTCCACATTGTTTTGTTGGATTATTGGATTTAGGGAGAAATGGGGAGAATATTAATTCTCCATTACGCCATAAAGCTGAATAGAAATTTAATAATGATTCATCCTAATACCTCGTACATATCAAATATTATACCTTTCATTAGACGAATGCCCGCGTTTGAGTTGGACTATTTAGCCCACCTTGGAAAAGTGAGGTAATTACTTTAACGTATTTATCAAAATATAAGCAATTACCCCAACCTTTAGGTTCGGGAAGTGTTTTCTCTGATATTGTATCTAAACTGTACTACACTAAAATTCTTAGCGTTAATTTGCGTACTTCGTGGCTATAATATTTTCTCCATCCAGATTCTCATTTCTCGAATATCTTCATTAGGCTCAGAATCAATAATATCAAACCCTCGATCAATGGAAAACGCAATCATGGCCTCATGCTTATTCCGGGTTTTTAATTTGATAGATTTATATCCATTTGATTTTGCCCAGTCTTCTTGATAGTCCGCCAAAATAGATGCCACATTTTTTTGTCTATGATCAGGAATAACACCGCCCATCCAGCTATAAAAAGACCCATCACTAAATCGATCATAACCGACTTTAAATCCAATAGGTCTATCTTTAATCTCAGCAGTGAGAATTAATGCCGACTCATCCAATCGTGTTTCATATTCGTCCATGGTGTAGGGCGAACCAAACTCAGGTATTTTTTTAGAAACCAGTAAAGCACTTTCTAAGTCGCCAGTAATGATTTGCAGATCCACTTATTTTTGGAATCTTTGCGAAAGTTTTAAACTTCCGCAAAGATGAAGCGTATTAGTTAAAATAAAGAAATTATTAATCATTTGTCTTAAAGCTTTCAGATCCATTCTCCACTTTATGTTTTTCGTTCTTTCTTCCGTGCTGCCGGGAAAAGAACATTATTCAAAATAAGGCGATATCCCGGGGAATTTCTATGGAGAGAAAGATCTGTTTGAGGATCACCTACAAAATGTTGATAATCTTCCGGATCATGTCCGCCTAAAAAAGTATACGTTCCTTGCCCTTGATTTCCGTGAAGATATTTCACCTGTGGTGTTGTGGCATCTTCTCCCATAATCAACACATGTTTTTTAATATTATCTCGATTGAACCCCGTAGTCTGTCCCATAAATCCCTTTACAACCGTCACGTGATTTTGAGTGAGCATTGTCGGTACTGGATCATATTTAGCGGAAAATTCAAACAGGGTAAAATAATCGGCTTCAGCACCGCGGACGATTGGGTTATCACTGGGCGGATAATCTATATTAGAATATTCATAAACCATGGGATCCGGGATAATGGTGAAATTGGTGAAAGCCAGCGTTTGGTTAAAATCCATTTTATTGACTGCATTCTTCTCGATGGGCGTATCATCAAAAACGGAATGGGCCGCATCCACGTTTATCGCGGCCAAAGCAATATCAAATGAATCCGTAGCAGAACACATGGCAAAAAGGAACCCCCCATTGGCTACATAATTTTTAATCAGCTGGGCCAATGCCTTTTTCTGGGCGTGGACAGAATGGTATCCCAACTTTTGCGCCATCGCCTCATATTGTTGTTTTTGTTCGATATACCACGACGCTGTATGATAATTGCGATAGAATTTTCCGTATTGTCCTGTAAAGTCCTCATGATGTAAGTGAAGCCAGTCATATTGGCCCAATGTGCCATTAAAAACTTCTTCGTCCCAAAGTGTCTCGTAAGGGATTTCTGCATAGGTAAGGGCCAGAGTGACCGCATCATCCCATGGTTGTTTTCCCGGTGGGGTATAGATGGCAATCTTGGGCGCCTTTTCCAAAAGTACTAGGTCCATATTATTGACTTCTACCTCATTGTAAATAGCCAATGTTTGTTCCGCACCAATGACTTCGTAAGTAACACCCCGAACTCGACATTCTTGTTCAACGTCCGGATAACTGTCTATCAAAAAGGAACCACCACGATAATTCAAAATCCATTCAACATTAATATTCTCATTTAATATCCAAAATGCAGTCCCATAAGATTTCAGATGGTCTTTTTGTGCCTGATCCATGGGAATAAGAATTTTTTGACTGAAGCCAAATTGCATGAGTAACAATATAGTTGGGATGAAATGCTTCAATTAACTCTCCTGGGGTTTGGATAATTTTCGAATATGAAGTCGCACGGGTTCAACCAAAAGAGACGATTTGCATTCAGATAAAATGCGATGATAATGGATCAATGCATTTTTGGTATTTCCCAAAAATCGTTCTTCAATTTCTCCAGCTAATGCCAGTCCTCGATCTTTCAAGGGTGAGTTTTCAATAGACAAAGCAGCGGCAAGGGCCGACTCTGGTTGATCAAATTCTAAGAATAAAAGCGCTTTCCTTAATGTAGAAAGGGGTGTAATTAATGCGTCAGGATGTCGCTGGTTTATATAATTGAAAGTTTCAATTGCTTCCGGTATTTTAAACTGTCGGACCAATGCTTCTCCCTGGAAAAATGATTCAAATGCCAGACGGTCATCCCGAGTCCCGTCTGAATAATATTGGGTAATTAAATCATGCATTTCCATCAAATCATTAAAAAACCGATGGTTTGTGTCCATGGAATAAATGACTGAATCCAGAATGGCTAATGGCTGGTCTATCTTTCGATTAAACAACAAACTGTTCAAATATCGAATCGTAAATGCATCAATATTTTCCGATGAAGTCCCAAGGTTTGATTGTCGGCTAAAATATTCAGCTGCCTCTATATATTGACCGGTAGATAATAATAAATCTCCCATCCGAATTCGGATATTCTTAGTTAGGTCAGGATTGGGACGGGACGTAAGTGCTGCTTCGTAGGAGATCCTCGCCCCCTTCACATCCTGTAGTAAGTTTGACTGAATGTCTCCTAAACGAAAATGGACGGTAGCTGTCGTATGCGATGGTGGGAGTAAAGCCAGAATGGATTGGTAATGCTCTATCGTATTGGTCAGCGGATCATCCAAAACATTGGGTCCTTTTATAATATTAGATTGAAAGAAATCGTTACCCGGATACCATTTTACAAATTGGAGTTCAGTTTGGTTTTGAATGATTTGATTTTCGTATGCCTGTCCTAACCCCAATAACGTTTTGCCTAAAACCGAAGGATCGTTTTGAGTCATATTTTGCAAAAAGTAATGATAAGCGCGAATGGACAATTCGTACTGTTTTTCTTTCATAAGGTTCTCAGAAAAATCCAACCATCGTTTTGAATCACCCGGATTGTTTACACCCATCTTTTCATGTTGATCGAGTGCTTTTTTAAACTGACCGGTTTTATAATAAAATCCTGCTGATATTATTTTTACTTCTGGAATAGTTTCGGAAACTGATAGAAGGGTGGAGTCAATCAATTTATGAGTTGTGGGTTCATCGCTCATAAGTAAAATACGATCTGTCGCATATCTCAAATATTGTTTTTGGTGCCGAATTAGGGTCAAATATTCTCTTAAGGATCGATCGTATGTTTGCCGGGATTGATAATAATTAGCCAGATCGATGGCCAAAAAATGAGGTTCGTTAAATTGGTTTCTTCCATCACGGACGAGAGATTCCATGGCTTCAGTTTGACCAAATCGAATATAGGTGTGAAATAAAAGCCGATAAGTGGTCTGGTTTGTTAATTTGGTGTTCCTAAAATGGCGCCAAATTTCCAAGGCCCTTTCCTGGTTCTGATCTCGGTAATAAAACTCCCCGAGGGTTAATTCTGATTGCAAGTCCTCCGGGTGGGTTTGCAGCCAATTTTCGATCAGGGGAATCGCTGAAGACGGGTCTCCGGTTTTAGAATAAATATTTCTTAATTGAAAATAGGCCGGCTGATTATTTGGGTCGCCGTTTAATATTTGATTATAGATTTGGATTGCACCATCCAGATTCCCCGATTGTTCCATCGCCATGGCTTGGACAAATGCAGCTTGTCCTTCCGGAAGCACCTCAATTTGGCTGGCTAATTGCCCAACGATTAGCAATGACAAAAATGGCTTCACGGGTTGATTTCTTCCATTTGATTTGAGGAATTGGTATCAGGCATAATGACGGCTTCTGCTTCACTGAGTGCATTGAAATAGCGTCGGATCATTTTTTGATAATCACGAGAATAGCCCGATTTCAATGCATGGTTCATGGCATTCATAATGAGCGATTGTCTCTGCCCCAAATCTTGAGGCAATCCCGATGGGCCTGCAAATAACACTTGTGTGGCTGTTTCTGATTTTCTTTTTTCTTCAAACCCCCGTTGTGTCATGGATTTTTGACTATCAATCATTCGAGACAAAATACGCTGTTGGCGATCCGAGGTTTGTCGGTTAAACTGCTTTCGTTGTAAATCTTGAATCACTTGATCCATATCATCTGCGATTCCCCCTAAATCTCCCAATCCTTGCTCCCCGGCCTGTTTCATTTCATCCATCATTTGCTGGAGTGACTTTCGAACACCCCGTTGCTGGGCTAACATTTGCTGCATCAATCCTTCCTGTATGGATGATGCCATTTGACCCAGAGCTAATTGCATTCCCTGATTATTAATACCTTGTTGCTGTCCGGCCATTTCTTCCATGCGTTTCAGGAATGCTTCATAACCGCTGGCGGACCCACTCTCCTGCATTTGTTTGATCGTTTGAATAATCGTTTTTGCCCCTTCATTTAAAGCTGCCATCGCCTGGCCTTGATTGCCTAAGGATCCACTGCCATTCCGTTCAGCCAGCTTTCCCTTAGATGCTTCCATTTGAGCATAGGCCATGCCCAGTTTTCGACCCATTTCCGGCGAAACCATAAAAGTCTCTCGTGATAAAGTCATGGTATTGTTCATCGTTTGGGCCAATTGATCTTGGAGCATTTGCTGATTCCCGGCTAAATTACCCAATCGGGGAGAATTTCTGGGAATATCTCCCGTCTCCTTTTGTAAAGATTCTTGAGATTTTGAAAGGGTGAGGACATCCCGTAATATGGATCTGAATTTTCGGGCCATGTCACGGGTTGTTTCCCGTTGAAAATCAGCTAAAATATTTTCCATTGACATCTCCATAGACTCCAAAGACTGCAATCCTTCGTAACTATGGTCCATGGCCGAATAGGCGTCCTGTTTTTTTAGACTTAGGACGGTTTTACTTAACTGTTCTTCCGAAGCGTGTGCTTGTTTAGAATCGGATAAATCCTCCAGGCTTTGGGCTGTTTTTCGGCTAAAGTCTTTCACATCCTTTGCAGCAGAAATCATTGCATCCCGAATATCATCCAATTCGTTTAGGCTCATTTTTTCTTCTAGGCCTAATCGTTCAAAGATAAAAGGGTCTGATTGGGGTGTTGTTCGTCGTATTTGTTCGTCAATATTATCTTGGTTCTCAACAAGTTGTTGAATCCGCTTTCGTAATTCATCCACTTGCTGCTCAGATTTGACCCGCTTAAATATATCCAGAAACCGGTCAAGCTCTTGTTCAATTTGTTCTAGATTATTTGATAGTTTTTCTAATGCGCTGAGCAAATCTTTTGAATCCATATTGTCCATGGCCTCACGCATCCAATCCATGTTATGAAGCATTTCTGGTGGAAAAATATCCTCAATAAGTTTTTGTAGATCTTTGAATTTCCCCATCAAATTATCTGAGAATAATTGATGTTTTTCACCGGAATTGTTCAATGCATTCAATTGCTCAGATAATGCCTCAAAATCAGTCAACTTATCTTGGACTGAGTCCATCGTTTCCTTTAACGCTTGCTGATCCTTCCAATCCGGTTTATCTGTTTTAAGAAGTGTTAACTCAGCCTTTTTCAATTGTTTCTGGAGTTTTTGTATTTCTTCTAACTCTATTTCCACTGCATCAGAAATTTCATTTTCCTTTTCGTTAAAAGATAAAAATAAATCATTGAGAGACGGCACCCGGGCGATAAAGGTTCCGGATATGGATTTTTTTGGACCGGAAATATTATCATTATCGTATAATTCAAAATGGTAATGGACTTCATCTTCTGGCATGAGACCCAAAGGACCTAAATCCCAAACTGTATTTATCTCCTGTCGAGATTGATTTGGATCGTCGATTTGAATGCTAAACATGGATATAAATGGTTCCACTTGAATATAACTCGGACGCTGAATTTCGTAGGCGAGCTGAAGGTTTGAAAAACCAAAATCATCCTCGATGGCCATTATGATGGGAATGGATTGATCTCCCCCCAATTCAACGATTGGCGGTGGTTGGATAATGGTCATTTCCGGTGAAATATCAGGAATCATATGTAATTTAAATGGAATCGGATTTCGATTGGTAATACCCCGACGGTCTGTTAAATGAATGGAAAATTCACCATCTTCTTTGATCTTAAAAACATATTGGGCATTTTTTTGCTGCACCTTCATTCTTTGGATTTCACCATTTAAGATCAATTCAGCCTTGGCTAATTGTCGATTTGATTGAAGATGAACCGAAATGCTTGATCCCTTTAGTGCTTGGATTTCAGCTTGATTTGCTTTTTGAATTTGGGGTGCCAATTGTGTATAAGTTGGGGGTCGAATCGTGACGGAGAAATCCTCAATGGTAGGGCGATCTGTGACAGAAATAGAATAATCTTTCGATGAAATTTCATCCCATGGCTGCCAGAATTTATTGGATGTATAAAATGCACGATAACGGTAATTTTGGAATATTTCTTTTAATTCGGCGGTGAAAATATTTTTACCCTTTGGGGGATAGATTGTTTTTAGAATCAGTGAATCCCGGCCCGGTTCAAAAGCCACAGGTTTGAATTCAATATGAAGGGAGTCTGGAATTTCCCCAATGATTGAAAAAGAAACGGCTATATTTTCGCCACCGAGAACATGAACGTGGCGGGAAACACTTTTTAATTTAAATGGTTTGGGTGGGATAAATTCCGTTTTTGGGTGAGTCCATCGGTATAAAGATGAAACGGAATGCTTCCATGTAAAAGACAAGGACAGGATGGAAATAGTTAATCCAACTAATGTGATACGCTTCCAATAATGAATACGATCCATTGGAAATAATTTAGATAGATTAAGTTGTTTTTTTAGTTTTTGAATTGTTTGTTCAATAAATGACTGGCTGAGTTCTGTGGAAGAGGAATCCTGTGCGTCTCGTTCAATCTGAAGTGCATTAATGAGTGTATCTTCTTTAGGCAGGGCATATTTGCCCATTGTTCTTGCTAAGTGAGACCAACGATAGCGCCCAAATGCATTGGCTCTAATTTGCATTGATGCAATCACAAACCAGGCAATTCCCATGACCATAAAGCTTATCATAACCATCCAAACAGTAAATCGTGTAAAACTGGATAAATAGAATATATTTTCCACCATGAGCCCAGTGATGAACAAACTGAGGCATAAAGTATATATCTTCCATCCAAGGATTTTTATATCGTATTCGATGGCCGTCCGGCGAATTTCAGTTAAATATTGGGATATCAATTTCATTGCGTCAGGGAAAACCATACAATATTAACGCCCATTTTGAGAGCCGCCTGGCGAATCTCACGAGGATCATTATGAACTTCAGCATCTTCCCATCCGTCACCTAAATCTGATTCATAAGAATAAAATGCCATAAGTCGATTACCATCAAACAACCCCAATCCTTGAGGTGGTTTTCCATCATGCTCGTGAACTTTAGGCAATCCTTGGGGGAAATCATAAAAAGAATGAAAAATATCATGATCAAATGGAAGGTCCACCCATTCTTTTTCTGGGAATACGCGTTTCATCTCCCGACGAAATGAAGCATCCATGCCATAATTATCATCTGCATGGAGAAATCCGCCTTTGAGTAGATAATCCCTGAGATAGCCCACTTCGTCTTCTGTGAATCGAATATTTCCATGACCGGTCATATAAAGGTATGAATGGCTGAATAATTCAGAATCGGTTAGCTTAATTCGATATTCGTTCGGTTCAACAAGGATAGATGTTTGTTCCGATATATATTCCAGCAAATTGGGAAGGCTGCTTGGATCTCCATACCAATCGCCTCCGCCGCCATAATGAATCCGTGCGATGGAAAATACCTGTGCCGGTAACCACATAGTGAATGAAGCCAAAAATATAATATGTTTAATGAATTTCAAATGGACCATGTCCTAGTTAATAATATTGTGATGGGGGATAGTTCCCCATTGAAATAAAGTTTAAGAAATTACTGCTTTTCGACTAAGGATAAACAGAATCTTTCTTGAAGGATTCTTGAACGGATACCTTGCGGCAAGTGGTGAAATTCCCCTATTTTGAATGGTTGTGATACGAAAATCAATCCCCATCATCCTCACCATATTTAGTTTCCTCTCAGCTTCGGAAGCATCAGCTGTTCAAGATTCAGCTAAATCACTCATATTTAAAGTGTTTGATTTAGATGAGGAATTGAGTGGAGATTATGAAAAAGGATATGTCTGGGATCGTATTTTCAGGAGAAGGGAATTTCATCACCCCATCAATTTTATTCCCATGGAGTTAAGATATGGTTTTGGTTTCAACGCCGGGGGTGGATTCCTGGGATTAGGCAGTCTTAAAAGTAATTGGATGTCCTATGAATCGGATGTTACGGAATTTAGTGGCGGGAGCTTTACCTCTCGATTAGGTCATCAATTGGATTTGGATATACTGAAAACTAACTTAGCTTATTATTGGTTTGGAAATAGCTGGCTCGATATGCATACAGGGATTAACCTCCGCTATTCATCTCTATTTTTACCCTCGACGATTCCCAGTGAATGGAATACATCCAACGCTGCATGGCTTGCAGAAACAAAATTTACCGGCAAAATGATGGAGGTGGCGTGGAGTCAGTCCCTCATGCTGCAATGGTTTGAAAGTTGGTACACCACATACAGGTATACCTATGGAATTGCATTTTCTGAATTATATGGGACAGCAGGATCTCCCACAGGATATGGACCGTCCCAATCTTTCACCATGGGGGCACGAATAATACTCGATACCGGCATGTCCAATCGATTTGCTGTAGGGGTAGATCTGAAATACACCCACACCAGTATAAATCATATTAAAGATACTGACGATGTAACGCCTATAAACAAATTTACCATCCAAACAGCTGGAATTTATGCCACAGCGTCGGTATTCTTTGGCGGTCGAAAAACCAAAGGGGATACGGGAAAATTGCATTATTATCGTCGGGATTATATCAGTGCGAAAAGATTGTTGGAAGAATTTGTAGATGAAAATCCAAATCATGCCAATGTTCATCGAGCCAACAAATTAATTGTAGAAAGTGAACGAAAAATCCCTTACCAACTTATGCGAGAGGGAATGAGCTTTGACGAACGGGGAATGATCGAACGTGCTGTAGAAAAATATATCCGGGCCAAATCCATGGCCGACACATTATTAGCCGGCGTAATTGATGAAAGACTTCGGGAGATTGCATTTCGCGAAGTGGAAAAAGCAGAGATATGGCTGAATGAAGGATATGGGGATACGGCGATTGCTCATGTTTCCATGGTGTCTGGATGGTACCCAGAAATCGCCCACCATGCAAAAAGATTCAAAATCACTCAATTAATGAATCAAGGAGAGCAGCTATTTAAAATTGGATTGAATGATCGAGCCTTAACCTATTTTGATAAAGCATTAGTAATGGATCCGGGACTCACCTTTGAAGTGGCAACATTCAAACACAGAATTGCTTCAGATTTATTAACCATGGCCGATTCATTGAAAGATTTGAACTCTTTAAAATTTGTCGTTTACGCATTGGAAGAGACTAAAAGATTAACCGGTGGATTGAGTAAAACGAACACCCGGGTTTTAGATGAATTAAAATCGAAATTAGCTGCGAAAAACGTATGGAATACTCGCCAAAAAATCGATGAAATTATGCGGAGTGAACAAGAAAAAAAGGAAGCAATTAATCCCATAGTCATAGGTATGACAATTTCTGAGGTAGAAGGAATTATGGGAAAACCTTCAGAAGTATTATCTAATGGATCTGAAAAGAAGAATCAGCTTTGGGTTTACCGATATTCTGGTGGAAAAGAAATTTATTTAACGTTTACTGATTATATATTATTTCGAATTGAAGAAGAATAAAGTGGTCATAAAAGGTGAGCGTTTTTTCTGACAAAAGAAATTTCTTGTAATACAACTTTTAAAACGCCTGTTGCTGGGACAGCAAATAACATTCCTAAGGGTCCCAATATAGTTCCACCAATTAATAACGATATCATGACGATTATGGGATGCAGGCCGACACTTTTCCCTACAAGAGCGGGTGTAATTAAATTGCCTTCAATTTGTTGAACGATTAAAAACATAAGTACAATATCGAGCAAATAAAATGGTGATGGAATGACTCCGAACAACTGGTGAGCCATCGCCGCATCATTCCCGATATTATTCATAAAAGCAATCAAGATGGCCGGGATCATGCCTACGAAAGGTCCAATCAGGGGAATTAGATTGGCTAAACCGGCGATAATACCAATAAAAACAGTCAGGGTTAGATTGGCACCAAAAAAGTTAAGGATTAAAAGTCCTGTTACCGACATGGCAGCAACGCTGGCGGCAGAAAGAAATTGCCCACGTAAATAACTGGATACCGATTTTTCAATATTGTAAATTAGTTTAAGCCCCACTTCAAAATATTTATTCGGGATTACACCCACCAATGACTTTCTGAATCCGTGATATTCAGCTAATAAAATGATTGTGAAGATGAATACCATAGCGGCGATAAAGAAAAAATTCCCAATTGCACCCGCCATGGATGCCAAAGACCCTACAACTGTATTGATGATTTCACTGAGTTTCCCAGCCGTGTCTCCATTGGAAGGCTGCATATTTTGAAGAAAATCAGGCATGGCAGATGTGAATTTTTCTCCCAGTGTTTTAAATTCCTGAGTTAAGGTATCCTTGTCAATTCGACTGGAAAATTCCACGGCCTGCTTGGACATTTGCGAAATGAAACTACCGATAAAAGTACCAATGCCCCCGAGAAGAATGATGACCACCACCAGAACAGATAATCCCCGGCTTCCGATTTTCCTTTCTAAAGCATCTACACCGGAAAGCAAAACAGTGGTAAACAAAAAGGCAAATACAAGCATGAGAACCACTTGGGAGATAAAGGGCCAAATAATAGATAGAAACCAAAGGGCAATGAGGCCAACGATGATTCGGTAAATGAGCTGAAAATAATTTTTTTGATTTACCACGGGACTATTCGGATTTTTCAGCTTGTGCTCTGATGAGTAAGTTGTTTGTGCCTCGGAGTCGTTCACCTAATACACGGCCTAAGTTTAACAGGATTTTTTGACCCAAAACGGGATTTCGTGCCTGGAGTGTCAACAGATCCTGTTCAAATAGACCCAATAATTCTGAATCCTTAGTGGCAATCGCATTGGCGGATCGTGGTTCATCATCAAATAAGGATAATTCACCAAAAAAATCACCTTCCCCTAATTCAGCTAAAATATTTTCATTCTCAGCCCGTGTTCCAATCGTAATTTTGACTGCCCCATGCATGATGATATACATCCCCTCACCGGGCGCGCGGTTCTTAAATACAAATTCCCCAGTGCTGTAATTACGATGGTGAATCAATTTTTCCACCTCCGAAAATTCTTTATCGGAAAAATCTCTGAATATGGGTACTTGTTTAAGTGTGAGAACCGTTTCGCTTTCAGTACGATTCCACCCTTTAAAAATGTTCTCCCATTTTGCGCTTTTCAAAATAGACTCCTTTAATTAGAAGGCAGATGTTAGTCAAATTACTGTAATTAATTCAAGTAAAGACATTTTGACAATAAAATTGACCTATCGTCAAATGAAGGGGTATTTTTAGGGATAATGTTTCGGCAATTTATTATCATTTTATCCATCATTATGGTTCCGTTCTGTTGGGCGCAGAAGGATTCCCAGGATTATAATCAGGAATTAAGGGCTCAAAGCAACGCCATTCAATCCCTACGTAATGAAATAGAAGCGACTAAGAAACGTATTCAATCCGAAAGTAAAAAAGAAAAATCTTCTATTCGTCGTGTTTCAAACCTTTCTGAAGAAATTTCTCTCCTGCAAAGATTGTTGAAAGAAATTAAAAAAGAAGAAAAATTGCTTGTTGCAGATATTTATAGGACCACGAAGCAAATTTCCCAAAGTGAAATTGAATTGGATACACTTAGGGTTCGTTATGCAAGGCGACTGGTCAAAATGTATAAAAAAGGACAATTATCAAATTTAGGGAAAATTTTCAGTTCTACTTCCTGGCGGCAAGCTGTTTACAGGACGAAATATTTAAAAATTATTTCTGATTTAGACCAAAAAACATATGATACAATACGATCTCTATTGATTGAAATCGGGAGACAGAAATTGAACTTGGAGTCTGCACTTCGAAAAAAACGCCGGCTAAAAAGGGAACGGGAAAAAACGTTGTCCCAAGTGAGAGACAAAAAAAGAAGAGAACAAAGGGAGTTAACCAAAATTCGCCGAAGTCAAAAAGATTTAAAAACATATCTTACAGAAAAACAGGTAGGTGTTAAACAATTAGAATCCATCATTAAAAAAATTCGTGATGATATTGCCCGAGCAGAACGGGAAGAACGGATAAGAAAACAGCAAATGGCACTCAAAGCTAAAGAATTCCCTAAATTGAAAGGCCAATTGGCATGGCCGGCAGAGGGGAGGGTGATTACAAAATATGGGCGGCAATGGAATCCCAAACTAAAAACAACCACAGAAAATCCCGGGATTGATATCAAAGGAAAACCAGGGTCAGAAATTCGAGTCGTTCTGGGAGGTATTGTTACAACAATAACCTTTATCCGGGGGTTTGGGACAACAATAATTGTGGATCATGGTAATGGGTTTTATACAGTTTATAGCCATGTAACCAATGTAGAAATCCATGAAGATAGTGAAGTTCGTGCAGGTGATGTAATCGCCTATATGGGTGATTCAGGCTCTATAAATGGTTCTCAACTTCATTTCGAAATTTATGGTGAAGGGAAAAAGCTGAACCCTGAAAAATGGTTAAGAAAAAAATGATTTTTAGAGATTATCAACCCAATGTTTGGGAACGCCTTCTTCGGGCAAAATCCAACATGCGAATTGGAAGTGCATATTTATTCGTGGGGCCAAGAGGATGTGGCAAAGAATGGGGTGCCATCGAATTTGCAAAGCTATTGAATTGCGACAATCCAGGGGATATACCATGTAATGATTGCCCGTCCTGTACAAAATTTTATTCCCTTCAACACCCAAACTTTAAACTGATTGTTCCACTTCCCGGGAGTGATAAATCAAGCCAAAGCTCCGATCCACTGGACAGTCTTAAAAAGGAAGATTTTGAATATTTAAGCAGTGCAATGTTGAATAAAGGCACCGATCCATTTTACAAAATTCAAGTCCCTTCAGCCCGGCGTATTACCATTAATTCTATTCGGGATTTACGCCGAAACATTTATCTTAAATCCCTGTCTAATGGCAGAAAAGTCGTTATTATTTTTGATGCCCACCTCTTATCAGAAGGCATGGGTGAATCAGCAAATGCATTATTAAAAATTTTAGAAGAACCACCCCCAAACACAACGCTTATATTGGTATCGGATAAAAAATCAGCTTTATTGCCGACAGTGATTAGTCGATGCCAACCCATCAATTTTCCCACTTTAAGTCGCGAAAAAATCCGATTAATTTTGGAAAATGATGAGTTTGATAATATCCTTGCTGCCCAAGCTTCAATTATCGCGAATGGTGATATACATTTAGCTAGAGAATTAGCCGATCATTCAACCGATGATATTTTGGATGAAGCAGAGGCATTGGCTAAAATGATGATACGGGTCAATGAAAAAGGTTGGCGGGATTTTATTAACAACAATGCAATGTTAGCTTCCCGAAAACCGGAGGATTTTAAATTTAAAATATATTTGCTCCAACTCTGGTTTCATCAGGCATACCGAATGAAAACAGACGGTAAAACAAACCATCTCTTACCGGGAATAACAGAATCTCTGAAGAAATTTAATGATACTTATCCTCATGCAGATTTAGGAGAAATCAATAAAGTTCTGGAAGAAACTACTGAATCACTGGCACGTAATTTGTACGCACCCTTAACTTTGACCAACCTGTTAATTACGGTTCAAGAACTTTTAAAAGGCAAAATACCTTTATCCGTCACATGAACACTTTTTATCTCACTACACCCATTTATTATGTTAACGATAAACCCCATATTGGTCATGCATATACGACGATATTGGCTGATGTTTTAACAAGATTTCACCGAACGGCGGGTGAAGATGTCTTTTTCCTCACAGGCCTGGATGAACATGGCCAAAAAGTGCAGCAAGCCGCCGAACAACGAGGTGTAGCCCCAAAACACCACTGCGATGAAATGGCCCCGAGATTTCTCGAATTATGGGAAAAACTTCATATTCAGAATGATGATTTTATTCGTACGACGGAAAAACGGCATGTGGAAGTGGTTCAAAAAATTCTTCAGGAAGTTTTCGATAATGGCGATATTTATGAAGATGAATATGAAGGGCTTTACTCTGTATCAGAAGAAAGGTTTATTACGGAGAAAGAAGCAGAGTCTGGGGAATTCAGAGATATCAAGAATATTAAGGAAAAGAATTATTTCTTTAAAATGTCACAATATCAACAACCCCTGATTGATCATATAAATAATAATCCCGGATTTATTCAACCAGAACATCGAAAAAATGAAGTTCTGGGATTTTTGAAAAAGCCATTAGGTGATCTATGTATTTCTCGCCCAAAATCACGGTTGAACTGGGGGATTGAATTACCATTTGATTCAAATTATGTAACCTATGTTTGGTTTGATGCCCTGATTAATTATGTAACCGCTGTGGGTTACAATGTGCATGACCCAAACTTTAAAAAATACTGGCCCGCCAATTATCATTTGATTGGCAAAGATATTTTGACCACCCATTCCGTCTATTGGCCTACCATGTTGATGTCGGCGAAATTGCCGCTGCCTCTGGGCATTTTTGCCCATGGATGGTGGCTCAGCGGTGAATCCAAAATGAGTAAGTCTTTGGGAAATGTGGTGGATCCTCTTGATCTTATTGAGGAATATGGTGTGGACCCTGTCCGTTACTATCTCATGCGGGAAATGGTATTGGGCCAGGATGCCAGCTTTACCATGGAATCCTTCATCAAGCGCTATAACAGTGACCTTGCAAATGATTTCGGAAACCTGTTGAGCCGAGTTTCAAACCTTTTAAATAAGTTTTTTGAAGGGAAAATCCCAAAGGAAGAAGATGATTCTCCTGAAGGCATTGTTATCAAAGAAAACGGGATAAAAGTGGTGGCGGAAGTATGGGATCAAATAGAAACCATGAGAGTGAATGATGCCATTGAATCAACGCTTCAATTTGTACGGAGTGTGAATAAATATATGGAAACCAAAGCTCCGTGGAAAATGGCTAAAGAAGATTTAAACGCTACGGGGAAAGTTTTATTTACTGCGGCTGAAGCATTGCGGGTGAGTGCCGTATTGCTGGATCCGGTTATGCCAAATCGAACAAAGGTAGTGTTGGAGACATTTAACGCTCAGGGGTCTGGTTTGGATTGGGGTGGGTTAACACCTGGAAATAAGCTCAACCAGCATGATGTCCTATTCCCAAGGATTGATGTTAAAAAATTGAAAAAATCCAACCAAACTGAATCCAAGAGTGTTAGCCCGAGCAATGTTATTACATTTGATGAATTCAAAAATGTGGATCTACAAACAGCAAAAGTATTACGAGCAGAAAAAGTCGACGGTGCCGATAAATTATTGAAGATTGAGGTTGAGGTTGGAGATGAGAAAAGGCAAATTATTTCTGGGATTGCTCAATATTATACACCAGAAGAACTCCTGGGTAAAATGGTTGTAGTCGTGACGAATTTGAAACCGGCAACGATTTTTGGGATTGAATCACATGGTATGTTGTTGGCGGCCAAAAAGGGGAAAGAATTGACATTAATTACAATCGATGGCGAACAAGTCTCCAGCGGAATGCAAATTTATTAGGGGAGTTCCCCCACAATTTTACGACCGTGATATTCATTGGCACCTATCAATTCGTGAATTTCTTTAATATTTTCATCTGTAATTTTCCCCGCAGGAATAATGACAATATCATTCCCTGAAATTTGAATCATTTCCTTTAAAACTTCAGCCCCTTCCTTGGCAGTAGCTTGTCCACCAGAAGTCAATATACTGGAGATCTCTGGAATTGATTTTAATTTTCTCAATTCTGATAATATGTTTGGTGCTTCATCAATTGCCTTATGAAAGGTCACTTTCATTGGTACAGCACGTTTTGCAAGCGTTTGAGTGACGTCAAAATCAATGGTGTTATCTTTGGTTAAAACACCAAAAACGATTTCGGTAATTCCCATGATTTTGCACTGGTTAATCTCATCCTCCATTGTATTCAGTTCATCATCAGAATAAACAAAATTGCCACCACGAGGTCGAATCATTACTTTGATCGGGATGGAAAGGGATAAATTGGTTTTTTGAATTAAATCATGAGTAGGCGATAGCCCACCTTCATCCAACTGTGCACAGAGTTCAATCCGATTTGCCCCTTGTTGTTCCGTGAAAAGAGCTTCCGCTAAAGTGTCGACACAGGCTTCTTTAATTAAAACGATTTTGTTTGTCCGAATTAAATCAGGTAGCCATTATTGTCAAAAATGGCAAATTCCCGCATGCCATAATCGAAAATTTCTATTGGGAAACACACGGTCACTTTTTCTTTAATAGATTCCCAAATGGCATCCACATTATCACTGATAATATAAATAGAACCAGTGAATTGTGGTTTTTCAAACGGGATGTGGCTGTTGGGTAGGCAGAACATGATTTCCACGCCATCCTTTTTTACAGAGGCCCATCCTAGGGTTGAATCATTATGGGCGCATTCAAAATATAGAATATTGTAATAGAATTTTACCGTATCATCAATCGCTTCAGTATAGAACATGGGGGATAAGTTTTTTAGAGCCATCTATTTTTCCTTTTGTAACACCCGGCCATAACCTTTGTCTATCTTTCCGTTAATGATGACATAATCAAATCCCGTGGCCAATTCATGGGGTGAATCATATGTGGCATTGGCATGGACACGATCAGGATTAAAAATAAGGATATCCGCTTTAAATCCTGAGCGGAGAATGCCCCTGTTCTTTATGCCGATTATTTGAGCCGGGAGGGCAGTCATTTTTCGAATGGCTTCCTCTAATGTAAGTAACGAATCTTTCACAACAAATTGCTCAATTACCTTGGCAAAGGAACCATAGCCCCTGGGATGGTGCATTGTGGGTGACCCGTCCGATGAAATCATTACCATAGAGTCTATTAAAAATCGATATTGCAAATCCCGATCCATGGAGAAATAAGCAGCGCTGGCGCCTGTTGGACCTATATGATCAACGAGCACTTCTTCAAATGGGATACCCATTTCGTCGGATATTTGCTTAAGTGTATTGCCCGTGTATGGCTCCGTACCGAAAAGTGTGGCGACCGGACCATTACGCCGGTTTACCTTTTCTCTCACATACTTTAGAAGATCATTTCGTCTGTTATTTCGTTCGGTGCCATAATGATTGGGTGCAAGTGCATATTCGGGGAACAGAATACCGATAGTTGTGTAACTGGCAAAATAGGGATATACATCCGCTGATACATTGAAGGATGTTTGCCCTCTTTTTTGATCCAATAATTGAAGGATTTCTTCAGCCCGCTCAGGCCCCTTACCATATACAACTTTCATGTGGGAAACATGAATATTGGCATAATCACCTTGGCTGAATAATTCCGCCAAGTCGGATTCCATTGTCGCATCATTTTCTGTACGCATATGACTCATAATTAATCCGTCATATTGTCCCACGACTTTGGCTAATTCATCCAATTCGAATTGGTTGGAATACCGTCCAGGTGTATATTCTAATCCAGTGGACAGACCGAATGCGCCTGCTGCCATTCCGTCGGCGAGTAAATGAGACATTTTTTGGATTTCAACTTTCGATGGACTTTTTTTATACTTGATTCCAGACAAATTTCGTATTGTACCATGACCGATAAAAAATGCAATATTAGGTCCCAGTTTAAGTGTATCGGTATTTTCGAACAATTGAGTCAATTCAAGTGTATTCGGGCTGGAGCCATCCTGACCTAAAGCAATTGTGGTAACCCCCATGGAAGTAAAGTTTTTGAAATCAGGTGTTTGAAACGGATAACCGTGAGCGTGGGGATCAATGAAGCCGGGAGTGACCACTTTTCCAATCGCATTAACGGTATCGGTTGCAACGACACTTTCTGTCAATGTCCCCACCAAGTAAATTGAATCGCCTTTAATGAGAATATCTGCTTTATAGGCAGGCCCTCCAAGACCATCAATCACCACCCCATTTTGGATCCAAATATCAGCAAAAACTTCTCCCCCTTTAACTGGATGATACAAAGTTGATAAATAAAAAATAGTTAGAAGAAAAGCAGATCGAGTCATTACTTAATCCGGGATTCGGCAACAATGTACCCGAACGAAGACCATTGGGAACCTTGCACTATTTGTTGGAATATTTCTTGAGCTTTTGATTCATTTCTAATGATAGAATAATAATTTCCTAATCCAAATGCCAACGTGGCATTGGATAGAGAATCACCATTTCTGATTTGACGCTCTGTCTCAATCAAGTCTATTTTGCCTTGATGTAATTTCAGGATTTTATGATAGGAATGGTTTTCGACCAGGTTCATATCATCTTTGATTGAATTCAATAAATCAGTTGCCTTCTTATTTTTCCCAAGATGTCGATAAATAACATACAGCCAATTGGCTGCTGCCACATAACTATCAGGATTTCTAGCGATATTTAAACATTTTTCATATGCATACCGAGCCTTATGATATTTCCCTTGGATGTAATAAGTGAGCCCGAGATGATAAAAGATATTTCCTTGAAGCGTACTGGTAGGGATACCGAGGGCATTGGGAAGACCATCTGGTTCTACCTCATTGGGTTTCCCTCGTGTTAGTCTCGCAGCTTTTTTAAAATCTTTTATTGCAAGATCAAAACAGCGGGAAGAAATATACCGATGACCCCGGTGGCGGTAAAACCGGGCATCTTTTGGAAATTGGTCGATGCCTTTAGAATAGATTTCAATGGCATCCTCATAATTGCCCAGATAAGCTGTACGGCGACCCAGCCAGATTAAATGGTCAGCAGATTGGTCCTTATCATAATCGGCTTTAGCTTTGACAAGTTTCTTAGTATATATCCCATGGGCTTTTTCGCTAATATAAATTTCAGGAATAATAGTGTCACAGTTTTGACTCCATAGGGAGGAAAATATGGTTACCGATATAATAGTTGATATTTTGTTCATTTGCTTAAGCGGTTGTTACTTCAGACGATTTCGGTTTGGCTAAAAAATATATAGTTATTCCTAAAGACAAGATCAGATATATCCCCAAGATTAATAGTAGTATGCCATCGGTCCCAAACCATGATAACTTTTGAACCCATATAAGTCCTGCGCCCAAAATAAATTTTGTTCCCTCTGCGATAATTGCAAAGTTTTTACCATCTAATAATGATGTGTATGCAAAAACATTTATGAGTAAAAATAGTGTATATAAAAATATCAATATGGGTTCGACTTGTATGCTAACAAAGAACATATGAAACATGAGCCCTAACGTAATGCCCAATTGCATCCAAGACCAGCCAATGATTGACTGCGAATTATGTGTTTTATATTTGGTAAAATCAGAAGGGTTTGAAATAAATTGAATTGGGTAATTGTTGATAACGTCTTCCGGTCGCCAGCCTGTAGGCATAAACCAGATTCGGATTTTATTCCACCATTTTTCTGTATGGAACGCATCTTGAATCAATTGCCAAAGATGTTTATAATTAATGATAATGGGATTCCAAGTATCTACAGGGCGAAGAATACCATAAACGGGTGGAATCTCTTTAAGCTCAGGTTGAAATGATCCGAATAGCTTATCCCATAGGATTAAAATTTGTCCATAATTTTTATCGATATAGATTGAATTGATTGCATGATGAACGCGATGATGAGATGGCGTTACAATAATTTGCTCCAACCACCCCATTTTATCAATTAATCTTGTATGATACCAAAATTGTAAGAACAAATGAATCGGAGAAATAATTGTAAAAATGGCAGTGGGAACCCCTAAAATCGCAGCAGGAATCATAAAAATTGCACCAAACCTTATAACTTCTGAAATGGATTGCCGAAGGGCACAAGCGAGGTTGAATTCTTCGCTGCTGTGATGAATAATGTGCCGGTTCCATAAAATATTCACCCGATGATTTAAACGGTGAGACCAATATCCTGCAAAATCCTGGACAATGAGAGCAATAACAACGGCTACCCAAACCGGTTCTACTTTAATTAGAGTGATTCTTTCTACGAGCCATGAATAACTGATAATAGCGATTCCAATTTTCATTCCGTCACGAATTGTATTCGTTGCGCCAGAACTTAAACTGGATATCATGTCTGCCGGACGATTCACCTGAACGCCCCTTTTTTTAGCGACGAATATTTCAATCCCCATTAGAATCATAAAGATTGGAATAGCAACCATAAGTGAGGAAATGTAGAAACTCATATGATTCTTCCTTTTGGAATGAGGTGATGGTGTCCAATTCTGAGTAAATTGATTTTCATATTATAAATGGTGTTAAATGATATTTGATGGGTTATTCCTTTAATCCTCTCATAAAACAGGTTTATCTTTACATTCCAATTTAAGAATAATAAATACCAAAATGCTTATCGATACCCATTGCCACTTATACTACGAAGAACTGAAAAATGATATAAAAGGTGTGTTAAAACGCGCCCATGATTTAGATGTGAATCGATTTATATGTGTGGCCACGAATTTAGAGGATGCCCGGGAATGTCTGTCCCTTGCGGAAATCCACAATAATATTTTTGCTTCTGTTGGTATCCATCCCCACGATGCAAAGGATACTCCAGATGATTATGTTGACCAAATTATCGATCTCATAACATTTGATTCTATGGTTGCTTTGGGGGAAATGGGGCTCGATTATTTCCGAAATATTACAGATCCTTCTATTCAGAAAAAAGTATTTCGGGACCAAATGGAAGTGGCCCAAAAATTTAAATACCCTATCATTTTTCATAATCGGGATGCAGATGAGGATGTGATTGAAGTGCTGGCCGATTATCCGGAAGTAATCGGTGTGGCCCATTGTTTTTCAAGTAATTTAAAAACAGCACAATCCTTTTTGGAAATGGGTTATTATATTTCATTTTCAGGAAATCTCACATTTAAGAATAGCCATTTACCAGAGGTGGCAAAAGATATCCCGTTGGATCGGGTAATGGTAGAAACTGATTCGCCATATTTAAGTCCTGCCCCTTTTCGTGGAAAACCAAATGAACCAGGTAGAACCAGGTATGTGGCAGAAAAGCTGGCGGAGATTCATGCGCTTCCATTCGAAGAAATAGCCAAGCATACTACCGAAAATGCGGTAGAACTTTTTAGATTGCCCTAACGGTTAGTATAAGAATAATAGCGGGTTTTTTACGCACTAACTTTTCGGTTAAACAGACACCTTTTTTATATTTACTCACTTTCGTTTTAGCGATTAAACCGCTATTATTTTTATACATTGTTAGCCACAGTAATTATTTGTCTATTCCGTATTTATAAGATTCTACAAGGATTTCTTCTAAATCACTATCTCCTTGATTTGTTAAAATAATCGCTCCTACTTTTGTGTTCGGATTGTATGCCATAATTGTAGCTACACCTTGTTCGCTTCCATCGTGTCCCCATAATTCATTTGAAGCATTTAGCCTGTACATATGCAATCCCATTGTATTGTTTAAAGAAGGAATTTGTAATGTGAGCATTTCATTGATGGTACTTTGGTTTAGTAATTGATAATTATTTGCGTTTCCGTTATTCAAATACGCCTTTAAGAATTTGTACAAATCTCTTGCGGTGCTTCTTAATCCACCATTTGGATAGTCGGTAAAGGTGTAATGTTGAATTCCTTCATATTGTCCGTTAAAGATATATGGCTGAACTATTGTTTGACTAATTTCATCTAATCGCCAAAAGGTCTCTGTCATCCCTAATGGTATGAAAATGTTTTGTTTGCAATAGTCATTAAAATCCATTCCTGATATTTCTTCCACCAATAGCCCAATCAAAGCGTTTCCTACGTTGCTGTATTCATAATCTGTTCCTGGTTGAAAATCATAAAAATTTTCATTTGCGTTGTAAAAAGTGCCATTGGGTACTAAATAGTTTTCTAAAAATGAACTTAATGCTACTGGACTATCTTCTCCGTAGTAATATTGTCCGTCCAATGCACTTCCATCGGCTATGGCGGACGTATGTGTCAATAGCATTCGGAATGTTATGTCTTCTTGGTAGTTAGGTATAGTTACATTAAACGGCAAGTAATTATTTATAGGGTCGTCTAGTGCAAACTCATTGTCATCATACAATTGCAAAAGTGCAGTAGCAGTGATTACTTTAGATACCGAAGCTAATAGAAATAAGTGGTCAGTTTGTAATGTTACATTATCATCAATATTGGAAAACCCTAAATAGTTTTCGTTTATAATTTGATTTTCATCAAAAATAAGTACCGACATTGCTGGAATATCCTGAATGTCCATTTCTTCCCTAAGATAGGCTTCAAAATCAGCGTTATTGTCTATGGTAACTTCATTGGTCTTGCTACATTATGACGGACACCCCAAGAAGTCATAAATTCAGACATGGAGGTGTCAAAGATGAAAAACAAAAGACAGCGCAGACGTTTCACAAAAGAGTTTAAAATAGAAGCTGTAGAGTTGGCCAGACGCAGTAACAAGACAATAGTTGAGATAGCTGGAGAGTTGGGCATCCGTCCCGAGTTATTATATCGCTGGAACAGTGAGTCCATAACGAACAAGGATCGAGCCTTTCCGGGATCGGGTCATTTACATGATCCTGAAGATGAAAAGGTTCGCAGATTAGAGCGTGAACTCCGTTCGACCCAGGAAGAGCGGGACATATTAAAAAAAGCCTTGGCCATTTTCTCAAAAACGCCCAGATGAAGTATGAGTTTATTCAAGCTCACCGTTCCGTATTTGCGGTGAAGAAAATGTGCCAGGTATTGAAAGTAAGCAGGAGCGGATACTATGATTGGTATGATCGTCCAGAAAGTCAGCGTTCTAAAGAGAACAAGGCACTGGTTAAGGAGATTAGGGATATTCATAAAAACAGCCATCAGACATATGGGAGTCCCCGCATTACAGAGGAACTCAAGGAGAATGGATATAGTTGTAGTCGTCAAAGAGTGGCTCGATTAATGCATAAAAACGGCATTTTGGCAAAGATGAAGAAAAAGTTCAAAATAACAACAAACTCTGATCATTCTTACTCCATTGCACCGAACTTGTTGAAACAGGATTTTTGGACAAATGCAGCCAACCGCATTTGGGTGAGTGACATCACCTATATCTGGACATGGCAAGGGTGGCTGTATCTAACTGTAATACTGGATCTATTCAATCGTAAGGTTGTGGGATGGTCTATGAGTGATCGCTTAACGGTCAATACGACAACAATACCGGCATTTATCCAGGCCGTAAAACAATATCAGCCTTTACCGGGTCTGATATTCCATTCAGACAGAGGGGTTCAGTATGCCTGTGGTGACTTTTGTGAATTACTGAAATCATTTGAAGCAATCCAGAGCATGAGCGGAAAAGGAAACTGTTATGACAATGCTGTAGCAGAGAGTTTTTTCCATACCCTTAAAACAGAGTGGGTCTATCACGAAACATATCGAACCCGGGCAGAAGCGAAAACCAGCTTGTTTCAATACATCGAAACATTCTATAATCGAGTCAGAAAACATTCACATTTGGGTTACAAATCACCAAATGAGTATGAACAATCAACAAACAAAATCACAACATGACTTCTTCATGTGTCCGTTTTTTTGTAGCAAGATCAGTAAAAGGGGGGTATCCAATTGTAGGGAGAAATTTATGAAAAATATTTTAGCTCGAGGTGGTATTGAATTTATAGCTGTATTGTTGGGCATATCCGGCTCATTATGGGTAGATGATTACCGTTTAGAATTGGCTAACCAGGAAAAAACAATTCATACCTTAGAAAGTTTAAAGAATGAATTGGAAAAGATAAAAGATTACGAGGAGTATAGAGCACAAAAAATTGAAAATGATAGTCATGCGCTTCATTTTATTCTCGAAAATTGGGGAAGAAATAATCCGGACTCTTTAATCAATATGGAAACTGGGAATAGAGATTTGATTCTTTCGTTAAAGGCTTACTTTGCAGTACACCCACCTATGGCCATTTATAATAGTCTAAATAACGATGGCAGTATTGGATTAATCGATAACTTAGAATTAAAAGAAAAAATCAATGTTGTGTTCCAAATTAGACCGGATCATATATCAGAAGCTGTTGGTAACCAAAAAGACTTATATAGAAGATTTAATGAGTATATTATAAAAAACCATCCATTATTAATTAATACTGATTTGAAAAATAAACACAAAGAATTGGTAGATTTCTTATCCGATCCAATCATATTTGGATTTTTATCCGAACAGAAGGGCATGCGTGGATTTATCGTGTTTATTATCGAAAATCATATAGAATATATCAAGGACTTAATTGATTCGATTGATACCAATTTGGAGAAAACATGAAAAATATATTAACACAGACCATTATTTTTGGACCCCCTTACAATTCCCCCCATGACGGGGGGAAAGTAAAGGGGGGGGTATCAAAATGTAGGGAGACGAGTGTGAAAAACATTTTAGCCCGTGGGGGCATTGAGTTTTTGGCCGTTTTGTTAGGTATCTCTGGTTCATTATGGATCGATGATTCATCCACAAATCGAAATGACCGGACTGAGGAGTATGAAGCTTATTCCAGACTTTCGAATGCTTTGGAGCAGGATATCAAAAACTTGGAAAAAGCATTAATTGATATACAAATTGCGAATCGTAACGGATAGAAAATGAGATAAATATGAAATATTTTTCGTCAATCCTTATCATTCTTTCTCTAAATGCCTGCAATGGTGATGGACAGAAATATGAATATATCGAAAAAAATGATGCATTTAGGCAAACGTTAAAAACCGGTCATTTTATCGAACTGAGCGAAGGGTTTACTTATTATGAATCTGAAGACCTAAACAATGAAAACGTCATCGTTTTTATACATGGTTTTTCTGTCCCTGGATACATCTGGGACGAAACCTATTACGAAGCGATTAAACGTGGATTTGGCGTATTGCGTCTTGATACTTATGGCAGAGGATACTCAGATAATCCGGATGTGGATTACACCGATGAATTATTTGCCACTCAAGTGGTTGAACTATTGGATGCCCTCAACATAACCCAAAAAGTAACCTTTGCGGGATTATCCAATGGTGGCAGAGTGATCTCAAAATTTGCGGAAAACCATTCAGATCGGATTAAACGATTGATTTATGTGTCGCCGGGTGGTTTTCATCCGCCATGGACTGTCTATGATAATCAAGAAGTGACTGAAGAAGAAATATCCAATTTTATCAAAAACAAGTACCCCACAATTTCTCAGGGACAAATGGCTGATTTTAAAGATCCGTCAAAGTTTAAAGGGTGGGATAAAAAGTATGAGTCATTATTAAAATATAATGGATTTGCAAGAGCGTTACTTTCAACACGAAAGCATCAAACTATCCTTGACGATCTTAATACAAAAATTGGTCAAATGGACATAGCACAATATGCCATTTGGGGAGATTCAGATCCTGTGTTACCCTTGAATGAAGTGGCGGATAAAATTCCTCTCATCATGCCAAAATTAAAATTATTTGTCATTAAAGATTCAGGTCATTTGCCTCATAAAGAACAGTTTGAAGCATTCAATCAAATCTTCTTTGAAAAGATATTGGTTGAATAAAAGCGTGTAGGGATAATGTCGGAAGATTAACATGAAAAATATTTTAGGACATATCATTATTTAATATTCTCCCCCTAAAATCCCCCCTCATATCGATGAGGGAATGAAAAAGAGGGGAGTCACAAAAGGAGTCAAAATGAAAAAGCAAAGTATATCAATTATCGCATTTACGGTGTTATTAATAAGTGGGTGTGCAAATACGCCAAAACCTACTGTGGTTGAAAAAGCACCTGTTTCAACCAACATTAAAATGATTGAAATTGCCGGTGGTCATAAAGTATGGACCCAGAAAATGGGGAATAGTGATAGTATTAAATTACTCTTACTTCACGGTGGTCCCGGTGCCACCCACGAATATTTCAAAAATTTGGATCAATATTTTTTCGGTAAAGATATAGAATATTATTACTACGACCAGTTTGGATCTCATAATAGTGATCCCACCAATGACCCTGCCGATTGGACGATTGATCGCTTTGTAGAAGAAGTAGAATCGGTGCGAAAAGCATTGGGATTAAATGCATCCAATTTTTATTTATTGGGTCATTCCTGGGGTGGTATTTTGGCCATGGAGTATGCACTAAAATATCAGCAGAATCTTAAAGGACTTATTATTTCCAATATGATGGCCAGCATTCCCGACTATAATGATTATGCGAATACCGTATTGGGTCCGGAAATGCCACCGGAAGTGTTGGCAGAAATTAAGCAGTTAGAAGCAAATAAGGATTATGGGAATCCACGGTATATGGAGCTCCTTATTCCTCACCACTATGAACAACATATTCTCAGAATGCCTGCAGATACATGGCCCGATGAAGTGAATAATGCATTCGCCCATATTAATCAGGAAATGTACGTGGCCATGCAGGGCCCCAGCGAATTTGGTGCATCCGGATTGTTGGAATTCTGGGATCGAAAAAATGATCTTAAGGATATTAAAACACGCAGTTTGGTCATCGGCGCATCTCATGATACCATGGATCCTGCCCATATGGAATGGATGTCCAATGAATTGCCGAATGGCTCTTTTTTACTATGCAAAAAAGGAAGTCACTTGGCCATGTGGGATGATGCAGATACCTACGCCAATGGGATTATCAAATTTTTATTTAGTAACTCAAAATAATTGGTTTAAGCTATTACAATACCATTACAAAGACGTTGTTTTTATATTTAGTTTTGTAAAAAGTTCTTTCTGTAATTTAATGAATTGAAAGAAGGAGTAGAATAATGTTAACAAAAATGAAATTAGTTTTTATTGGTCTATTGAGTGTTGTGCTACTTACGGCCGGTGATGATTGGTCCAAAAATAAAAAAGCCATCGACAAGTCAGTTGAGAGACACCGGAAGGCGCTTATCAAAATCAGTGATGCCATTTGGTCCAATGCGGAATTGGCATTGGAAGAGTATAAGTCATCCAAAATTTTGGCGGACTATGCAGAAAAAAACGGCTTCAATGTAGAACGAGGTGTGGCAGGGATGCCTACCGCTTTTATCGCCACCTATGGATCCGGCCGTCCGCGGATCGGTATCCTTGGGGAATTTGACGCCAATGCAGGCATTTCCCAGAAAGCGCAATCCCAAAAAGAATCATTAATCGAAGGTGCGCCCGGCCATGGCTGCGGCCATAATTTATTCGGTACCGGCAGTCTCGGCGCCGCCGTCGCCATAAAAGAATTGATGGCCAAGGGCAAGATTAAGGGGACTGTGGTATTTTACGGCACCCCTGCAGAAGAAACCATTTTCGGCAAGGTATGGTTCGCCCGGGCCGGTCTCTTTAACGATCTTGATGTGTGTGTGGATTGGCATCCCGGGGATGATATGGAAGCGGCCACACAAAGCAGCAAAGCACTTATCGATTTTCGCGTTAATTTTTATGGGAAGAGTGCCCATGCGTCTGCGGATCCTTATAACGGTTTTAGTGCTGTGGACGGAATGGAACTCTTTACCACGGGCATCAACTATTACCGGGAACATATTAAACCCACGGCGAGAATTCATTACCAAATTGAAAAGGCCGGGGATGTGGTAAATGTGGTTCCGGACAAAGCCCAGATCTGGGTCCGAGTGCGAGAAAATGATCGGGAAAGTTTAGATGTGGTTTATCAACGTGTGATGAAAATGGCCGCTGCCGGAGCACTTATGGCAGAAGTGGATCATAAGATTGAACTGATTTCTGGTATATACGAAATTTTACCGAATCGTCGTGGTGCTGCTGCCATTCAAGCAAATTTTGAAATGTTGGGGCCCATCAAGTACACTAAAAAAGAAATAGAATATGCGAAAGAGATTCAACGGGCCACAGGCAAACCGGAGGTGGGTATGGATGGGGCTATTTATCCATTGAAAGAAACCAAGCCTGCACAAGGCGGCTCCACGGATGTGGGGGATGTGAGTCAAATTGTACCTGTGGTACGGTTATCAACACCGGCAGCCCCTAAAGATGCGCCCTGGCATTCATGGGCGGTGGTGGCTTGCACCGGCATGTCCATTGGACATAAAGGAATGATCCAAGCAACAAAGGCTTTGGGCATGACCATGGTCGATTTGTTTGAAGACCCTCAATTGGTAAAAGAAGTGACAGCAGAATTCAAGGAACGGAAGGGCTCGGAAAAATATGAAGCAATGATTCCCCCAGGCCCGCCGCCAGTGCCGCAAAAGTAATTATTTATGAACTCACAATGTCCTTTGAAAACAGGCAGAATGTGATAAACAGTTTAACTCTCATTTTTACGCACCCCCTAAACTCCCCCCTCGTATGAGGGGGGAGTTTAAAAAGGGGGCGTCAAATAAAATGGTTTCTATATTTATGCATTTCAATTTATTTTTGAACTTTATTTTCCTTTTCCTCTTCGCTTGCGAGGATAAGCCAAAAGAAGAAGAAATAATCGTTCCACCAGTTGTCCATCAATACACATCGTACTTTACAGGAAACACAGTGGATAAAAAGACATCCCCAAAAGGGGGTGTTTGTCTTATGGGTGGCTCCAGTGAAGATGACAATGCTATGCGCTGGTTTTTAAACCAATCGGATGGGGGCGACATCTTAGTGCTCCGCGCTTCTGGGGCGAATGGGTATAATGATTATATGTATTCCGATTTGGGCGTTACCATCAATTCGGTGGAATCCATTGTGGTGAAAAACAAGGATGCCAGTTACGATACCACACTTCATCGAAAAATTAATCAAGCAGAAGGCATTTGGTTTGCCGGGGGCAACCAGTGGAATTATGTAAACTATTGGCGAAACACACCGATTGATAGTCTCATAAATGCAGGAATCAATAACCGGAACATTGTTGTCGGCGGCACCAGTGCCGGGATGGCTATTTTAGGTGAATATATTTTTAATGCGAAGAATGGAACGGTTACTTCTGAAGAAGCGTTGGGTGATCCATATCGAGATGATGTTTCTATAGATTCACTAAAATTTATTGGTATTAAATATTTAAAAAATGTCATTACGGATACCCATTATAGTCAGCGTTCAAGACAAGGAAGGCATGTGGCCTTCTTGGCGCGGATTGCCAAGGATAACAACACCTTAACAAAGGGTATCGGTATCGATGAACGAACGGCGGTGACCATTGATCCAAGTGGAATGGCAAGGGTGTACGGCCTTGGCGATGCCTATTTTATTCGGGCAATGGGTTTAACAGAAGTGTGTGAATCAGGGCAACCCCTTACGTGGGATAGAAATGGAGAGGCATTGAAAGTTTATAAAGCACCTGTAAGTGGTGTCTTTGATCTTACTGATTGGGAAACAGGAGTTGGGGGCACGTGGCATCACTGGTCCGTGGTGGATGGACAATTCAATTCAAAGCCATTTTAATTTTAACTCACCCCAACCCCTCTCTTGGAAGAGTGTGGCGGTATTTACATCATTAAATATTGGACTAAAGCTGGGGTGAGTTGGAAAAATAAATTATGGAAACTTCAGAATCCCTAAGAACGCATTCCATGTTGTATTTTCTTCTATGAATTTCACATTTGTACAAATATTTTGGATCATTCTCATCATCATCGCCCTACTGAGTGTCAAGCGAATCTTTGCAGAAAAAGGGTGGACGTTTAAAAACTTTATCCGGGTAGAAGATGTGGAAGATGAGACCGAATAAATAGGGTAGTTTTCAGACAAAGAAATCCCGATAATATTCCCTAAATACATCTATATAAGGATATAAAGACACTCGTATCCTGAATGGTCTTTAATTATTTCTTGTTTTATATAACAGCCTAAATCTATATTTGAATAGGCAAAGTCGTTTCTTAAACTATTTAAATAGAGACACATTTGAATATATGTTTGGACTCATGGGGGGCCCATCTTCACAGAGGTTACACCCCTGAAATACCGGTCCGTCAAAGCCTTCCTTTCCATTTTTTACGCCAAATACTTGTCATTAATATTTTTATTTTGAGCTATTTATCCTATGATATTTCCTCAAGTCTTATTGATTATATAAATTGTGAAAACACGTAAACAAACGAAAAGGAGAACACAATGAAAACAAAGATCCTATTTACATTGGTTGTAATGACAGGTGTCATATTCGGCCAGTATAACCCGGATAACCATGTCGTGACAGTTTCTATGTACTACATGAACGACATGGATGAAGTTGAAGATGGTTCCTGGACTAAAATGGGTGAATTAATGGAAAAAGAATCAACCATAATGAATCGTTTAGATAAGGATATGATCAGTAGTTTGGTCTTGGGCCATCGCTGGTCTGGTTCATTAAATGAAGTTGTTCATATTAGGGAATGGAAATCCATTGCTGACGCAGATAAAAGTACAGTAGGTAGTGGGGATATGCGTAAAAAGGGCTGGCCAAATGAAGAAAAACGAAAAGCCTTTTTTAAGGATTATGGAAAATACTGGCAAAGCAAACATACAGATCTGGCCGTAATGGAAATGGTTACAAGTCGGGTAAAAAGGAATAAAAAGAAAATTACGGAAAATTCAGTCGTTACAGTTATAGAATATTACCTTAAACCCATGAGTCAAGTAGAAGGTGGCAGTATAGAAGAAAGGGAAGCATTATTTGATGAGTATTTTAAAAAGGTTGTCATGAAGAATGATAAAATAATCAGCCGAAGAGAACTGAAACATTATTGGTCTGGTTCTCTGGGTGGTGGAAAAATCCCTGTTCATAATGTAACTGAATATGCAAATATGGTTGATGCGGATAATAATAGCTTAAGTAAGGAAGCGATTGAAAAAGCATGGCCCGTTGAAGAAGAACGAAAAGCCTTTTTTCAAAAACGTAATAAGTATATTGCCTGGGGTCATAAGGATATTGCTGTCCATACAAATTGGGTAAAACTGGCGAAACGATAAAATAAATTCAGTTGGGGCTACCAATCCTTCTATGGTCAAAATCCTTGATAACCCCCTATGGTGGCCCCAATGAAATTAACAATGTGGAGTAGAGACACGTCGTGCCGTGTCTCTACTCAAAACCAAAAGGAGAAACAAATGCTATTTCATGCAACCCATACCCATAGTTACCAGACCTGCCATGCCCATGATGAAAACAAAAAAGCAAAAATGATGCAGACCATTCAGAACGCAGGTGATATTGGTATAAACGTCCATGGTATATATGTGGACCCGCCAGGGCATGTTTTTTACATGATTCTGGAAGCAAACTCTATGGAACAAATCGTTCAATTTTTTGATCCAATACTGGAATTGGGTGATACGGATATCCACCCCGTCATGAGCATGCAGGCGGCTTTGGATGCAATATCAAAAGGTGATTAATCAAACCAAGAAAAGGAGATAAATATGAGTCAAATCAAATACATCCAAGTAGTCAATTTTAATCTGGCAGGTATTACCCATGATGACTTTATGGGTGTAGCCAATGAAGTGGCACCGCATTTTGCTGCCCTTCCCGGTTTGATTTCTAAAGTGTGGCTCTCTGATGAAGCCAATAACACTTACGGCGGTGTTTATTCATGGGAAAGTAAAGAGGCCTGTGAAGCTTACCGAGGTGGCGAACTCTACGCCGGTGCTTTAGCCAACAATCCGAATTTCACCAATCTTTTTGATAAAGGATTTGATGTACTGGATGGGCCGAGTAAGGTAACCGGAATAAATTAGCGTATAAATAAAATAAACAATAAACTAACCAAAAGGAGAAACCGATGATGAAAAGAATCATGGGGATTTTAGTCCCATTAATGACATGTGCCGTCTTATTTGCACAAGAAAAAGGCAATGTATGGCGGACATGGTACCTAAAACCAGCCGCTGGGAAAATTGTTCAGCTAGAAGAAGGTCTTAAAGCTCATGTGGCAAAATTCCATGGAAAAGGCCAATGGCCAGAATATTACCACGATATTTTAACAGGGCCTAATGCAGGTTTATTGATGGGGTGGTCCGGTCCACACACGTTCAAAGCCATGGATGAACGCGTTCGCAGTCCAGAAGATTTTAAACATTGGCAAAAATACGTTGCCCCTTATGTGGATAATAGTACAAACACTGGGATTAGTTTTATGGTTTATGAAAAGGATTTGAGCTATAACCCCAAATTAAAAGGCCCCTATTGGCATTATTCATACAATATGGTTCGACCCGGAGCCCATGGTGAATATATCGAGTTTTTAGAAGCAATAAAAAAGACGAAGGCGGCCAATAAAGATCCCCTTTCTCATAATATCTATCGTGTGGCTTCTGGCAAATATCCTGATGCATGGGTCTGGGAATATCCCGGAGAATCTTTGGAAGAAATATCAGGCAGTATGCAATCGCCTGCGGGCCAGTTGGGTATGGATGATGTATTAGGTGAAGAAGAGGCCAAGCGATTAAATGCGATTTACCAAAAAGTGGTGAAATATCGTGTGCGGGAAATAATCAAAACGCGCAGAGATTTAAGTACGCCAGAAGACAATTAAATAAACGATAAACCGCTAAAGCGGTTCGATCTCATTTCTTTCATAACCCCCGGCTTAAGCCGGGGGTTAATGGGACAATTGGATCAATAACCAAAAGGAGAATAAAATGACTCTTAACACACTTTTCAAAATAAATACAGTGGTGGCTGGACTGTTTGGCATTGGTTTCATCTTCGCACCTGCAGCTACGTTGGCGCCATATGGGTTATCACAGGACATTATTGATGGTTCTATCATGATGGCCAGATGGTTTGGTGCCGCTAATATTGGATATGCGCTTATTACATGGTTTATGAGTAACGCACCTGATTCCGATGCAAAAACAGCGGTGGCAAAAGCATTAAGCATTAGCTTTGGTATTAGTGCAGCTGTGAGTATTGTTAATCAATTATCAGGAGAAATCGGTCCGCTGGGTTGGTCAACAGTTCTCCTTTTCGCTGCTTTCCAGTTGGCGTATGGTAAATTTGGTTATTTAAATAACCACAAATAATGGTGACGCATTCCGCCACTTGGTGGAATGCTTTCCTTTTATAAACTAAAAGTAAAAAGGGTAATAAATATGCCTATAACTACTATTAAAATTGTCCGTGGCGTTTTTACCGATGAACAGAAATCTGAAATGATCCATGAGGTTACTGAGGCGATGGTGAAAGTAACCGGGGAAGAAAAACGTAATGGTAATTGGGTTCTCATCGAAGAAACAAATCCTGGAGAATGGGCAATTGGGGGGAAACCCGTCGGTCTCCCTTGAATACAGATTATTGCCAATTAATAGATAGATTATCCCACTTTTCATAAACTTATTTTCTGACGGGGTTGGACCAACCCATTAGAATAAATACGGCTCTAATTATATTCCAAAATTGTAAATACCAAGGCCGTCACCCAAGCAGCTGATGCCACCAGAGCAAACACACTTCGTCCCATTTTAGTCGTTGGCATTGTCTTGGGATAATGTTTTGATTTGAATGAAATTAAGATATCAATCATGGGGATGGAGGTAATGATGAGAAATAAGAGGCTTGGTTTTATAGTTAAATATATTCCAAATTTTAGATGATATGGAAACCATAATCATTACCGCTTCTATATATTGGATCAAATCCATAGTTGGGTGTTTGTTTAATTGAATATTTTTAACCCCTTTATTCGAACGCTGTTACCATTAACACCTAAATCGTGGGTGCGAAAAATCGCCAAACCATATATCGCCGGTGAATCTTTGGAGGACTTGGTGAATGTTGTGGAGGATATAAATTTGGCAGGGTTCACAGCGGCGACCAGCATCTTAGGTGAATTTGTAAATGACCGGGACCAAGCTTTAGAAGCAAGTATGGACTACATAGAAGCGTTAACCGAAATTCAATCCCGAAAATTGGATAGCAACATTCATGTTAAACTGACACATTTGGGTTTAAAACTGGATAAAGAATTATGTTATTCGAATTTAAAGTCCATTTTAACAAAGGCAGAAGAAACCCATAATTTTGTCCGAATTGATATGGAAGATTCATCTTGTACAGATGATACATTATCTATATTTGAAAAAGCACAGTGTGAATTTGATAATGTGGGAATTGTCATTCAAGCATGCATGCGTCGGAGTAAGCATGATATTCAAAAGCTCATCGCATTGAAAGCAAATGTAAGATTGTGCAAGGGCATTTATATTGAACCGCGGAATATTGCCTACAATGATTACCGGAATGTTCGGGAGAATTATAGTTCATTATTGAAAGAGTTACTGACAGCAAGATGCTACGTTGGGATTGCCACTCATGATGAATGGTTAGTCCGGGATGCATTTCAAACAATTGAAACGATAGGATTGAGTCCTTCTGAATACGAATTCCAAATGCTCTATGGCGTAACACCACAGCTTCGGCTCTCCATACGTGAATCGGGGCACCGATTACGTGTTGCAGTTCCCTTTGGACCGGCATGGTATCCCTACTCCATTCGGCGGCTCCGAAAAAATCCAACCATCGCTGGATATGTATTAAAAGCACTTTTTACAAGCGAGAAGAATCCATTATAAAAAAATCAGATGTCATCATTATTGGTGGGGGTGCAGTGGGGCTTTGTACTGCATATTATTTAAATCAATCGGGTTTTGAAGTCACCATTATAAACGAGGGTGATTCTGAAGGAAAGTCATCCTGTTCCTGGGGAAATGCTGGCATGATTGTCCCCGGTCATATTATTCCACTGGCTTCCCCTGGCGTATTCAAAAAAGGACTCAAATGGCTTTTGGCTCCAGAAAGTCCTTTTTCTATAGAGTTTAAACCCACATTAAATTTGATATCATGGTTATGGAAATTCCGCAAAGCCGCCAATCCGAATCATGTGAAAGCAGGGGCAAATACCTTAAGAGCATTAGGCCTCGAAAGCCGATCCTTATATTTAGAACTGGGAAAGAAAATGGATTTTGGATTAGAGAATAAAGGGATCATGATGTTGTGTAAACAGGAAGAAATATTGGCAGAAGAATATGAAATTTCTGCCATGGCAAGGGCACTTGGCATCGAAGCGGTTGATCTTGATCAAACCGATATTCAATCGGTGGAAATCGATATGAAATCCAATGCGTTAGGCGGGGTCCATTATCCGTTGGACTGTCATATTAATCCTGCCCGATTTTTACAATTGATGCAAAAATTTCTCGTGGATCAGGGTGTGAATATTGTTTACGAATCACTTGTGTCAGGATTTTCGGTTCATCATGGAAAAATAAAATCTGTGCTTGTTGAAGATCAATCATGGTCAGCAGATTATTTTGTCTTAGCGGCAGGAAGAATGTCGGGGAATTTAGTGAAATCAATTGGATTGAAGTTGCCAATGATGGGAGGGAAAGGTTATAGTGTTACGATAAAATCTCCTATTCAAAAACCGGCCATACCGGCATTATTAATCGATGCACGGATTGCTTCTACCCCCATGGAAGACCAATGGCGAATTGGCGGTACAATGACGATTACTGAATCAAATAAAAATATCAATGAGAGAAAATTGAATGCCATGTTCAAATCTGTTCAAAACTATTATCCTGATTTTGATTTGGCCTGGGTTAAAAATTTAGAACCATGGGTTGGACTACGTCCTTTGTCCGCTGATGGTTTGCCCTATATTGGTCCTTTTGGTCAATATCCAAATTTGATAGGGGCCACAGGCCACGCCATGTTGGGAATCAGTTTAGCGCCCATCACCGGGCAATTGGTGAACCATATTATTTCAGGAAATGATCCCGGGGTGGATATGAGTATGCTTTCTCCTGACCGATTCTGATTTATTTCCAATTAAACTTAAATTATACTAAATTCAGTCAGTTATGGCTTTATGGATTGAAATATCATTATTCACTTTCTCACTTATTTCCGGGAATGTGAATGCGGATGCTTATCCCCAAAATCTAATAGAATCACGGCGATCCATTCGCCTGTATAGTGGGTATGCCACCCATCGGCCCCTCATGGCAATTGTATCTATTGGTGATATTCGACCTGAATACCACGGAACAGGTATTAATGGATTGGACATCAGCCAGAAAATTGCTTCCAATTGGAAAGGCTATCCAATCGATTGGAGTATTCGTTTAGGATTTTTACGCCATCAAGAAAATGGATTCCAACCGAATCATAATCAGGTGAATGGGCTTATCATGGTCCATTACCGCACACAGTATAATGGTTTTCCAATTCGATTATTTATTGGTGAAGGGTTATCTTATTCCGAACAAATTCCCTATGTGGAAGGGAGAGAAACTCGACGGTTGAGCGATGAACGAGATTCTCAATTAATGAATTATATCAATATTGGATTTGATTTCAATTTAGGGGATATGTTCCAAAACCCTTCACTTACACCCATAACCATTGGATTTGCAGATTATCATCGTTCAGGTATCTACAAAAAAATAAAATTGTTTAACCGTACGCAGGGTGGAAGCAATTTTATTTCCATATTTTTAGAATATAATTTCTGACGCGCTGTCTATTGGAATGTAAATTCTTTACGAATTTTCAATCCGAATAATAATGATCAGACTATTAAAATATTTGATAATAGGCCAAATCCTTCTGGCAGGATGTGAGCAAAAAACCACTTCGACTATTTCATATTTTGATTTGAATATGGATAACGTCAAAGTTACAGGCAAAATGATCCAGGAAAAATCCATGGGATTACATTGGGTTCAAACGGATCAAGCAAGGGCAGACACGATCTTTATTGCCGTCCACGGGTATGGTTCTGAAGGATATGAATGGGTCTATGCATTGCGTAAAATGGCTGAATCGGGGCATAAAACATATTATTATCGGTGGGATTGGAGTCAATGTCCTGAACCAGCCAGCCGCATGTTAATTTCAGTTATTGATTCATTAGTATCTGCCGAAGTGGGATTGAATCATATCAATATATTTGGCCATAGTTATGGTGGTGTTATTGTGACAGGTTTGGCGGATGATCATTTAAATGTCTCCCTGGATATCCATTCCATTGCGGCGCCATTGGCCGGGCACACCCGATTGGAAAAAAATTGCCCTGACTATCCCCGTTTTAATGATTTAAAATTGACCAGCAAACTGGTCCAATGGCGGACGGTCCATAAACAGGATGGTGCGTTTAAAAATTTAGCAGCGAACCCACAATTAATTGAGATTAAGGGGAGTGAAGTTGTCCAACTTCCTGCCGTTTTCCCTGATGGCAGACGATTGGGGCATAATTGGTCAATCACCTGGGTGATGGATCAATATTTTTCTGGAGGCAGATAATTGAATTGTTTCATTACAGGAGGGAATCGGGGGATCGGGCTGGAATTTGCAAAACAACTTTCCGAAAAAGGGCACCATGTCTTGGTTGGGTTCCGTAATCCTGAAAGTGCAGATAAACTCAAAAAAATCATTCCGATTGAAAACCATCTACTTCTAAATGTAAATGATGAACAGTCCATCATTAATATGGCAACCAATCTAAAGTCAAGAGTGAATCATTTAGATCTGTTGATCAATAACGCCGGTATTATTGGTACACGGGCCGGACTAAAAAAAGTTGAAATGAAAGATCACCTGAATACCTTTCAAACCAATACGCTGGGGCCATTGTTTGTAACTAAGCATTGCAGATCATTACTGGGTAAGGGGTCAACAATAGCCAATATTTCTTCTCTCATGGGCAGTATAGATGACAGCAGCGGTGGTGCGTATAGTTATCGGATTTCAAAAGCAGCATTAAATATGGTGACTAAAAATCTTCACAAGGATTTAAATAGTAAAGGGATAACTGTTGTCGCTTTTCATCCGGGATGGGTCCGGACAAGAATGGGAACACCCATCGCCCCTGTATCTAAAAAACGATCTGTACGGGGCATGCTAAAAGTCCTGGATGAACAAAATGATTTGAGTGGAAAATTTATCAATTTCAAGGGGGAGGAACTCCCCTGGTAAACAAGGAGACAATATGAATTACAAAAAACAATCATATGATTTCAAGAATCTCAATCCATGGTTAAACCTCTTGAGAGATGACCTTGATTTGAAGGGTGTTGCCATGGGGTTTGCGCGGATTCCAGCTGGAAGAGGATATACATTTATGCACCAGCACGAAACACAGGAAGAAGTTTATGTTGTTCTATCGGGGAAAGGTCTCATTTATATTGACGGAGAGAATATTGATTTATCACCTGGAGATATTGTTAAAGTAGATCCTATCGCTAAACGTGCCGTCAAGGCTCATGATCATTCTGAATTGGTTTGCCTCATTTTGGGTGCCTTACCCGCAGAGGGATTTCCGCGAAAAGCGGGTAATTCAACCTTAATAGATGATGGGATCCCTGACTGGGATCATCTTCCGCCCTGGGTTGAAGGAAATGAAAAAGTAATTGAATTGAATAAAAAAATCAGAGCCAAGAGAGAGGCTGAATAGTCATGGCATTATCCTGGACCGAACGATTAAAGTATAACCTTTTCTTATGGTATTTCTCATGGAAAAAAGTCCGATTGATTCATTATTGTCGTCCGAAAATATTTGATGTAACAGAAGAGGGTGTTGAGTTATTCATGCCATTGGATCGTCGTACACGGAACCACGTGAAGTCCATGTATATCGGTGCCATGGTTGTGGGGGTTGATATGGTTACGGGATTTACAGCCATGCTCAGGATTCGTGAATCCAGGAGAAATGTAATACTCATTTTTAAAGATTTAAAAAGTGACTTTTATAAGCGTGCGGAAGGGGATGTGCATTTTATTTGTCATGAAGGAAAAGCCATTACTGAAGCGGTAAATCAAACCATTTCAACAGGAGAAAGGGTAAACTTACCTGTAAAAGTGATTGCCACTGTTCCGGATAAATTTGGAGATGAACCGGTTGCTGAATTCGTCATTACCCTGTCTCTAAAAGAAAAGTAATAGAATATTAAACTGGCTGATGTTTGTCGGAATTATTTTCATTTTTACCTTTATTATATCCACCAATGTGGGGGATTTTAAGGGGATTGATTAATGAAAATGAAAGACATGATCAACCCAAATCGGACTAATAATATTACCGGATGAAATCTTCCACAGCCCACCTGCTATTAATTATCGCTGCCATGTTGTGGAGTCTGGGTGGTGTTTTTATCAAGATGGTAGATTTACATCCCATCGCCCTGAGCGGCGCCAGGAGTTTTGTGGCGGCCCTCGTCTTATTAATTTATATCCGACGGCCTAAATTTATATGGAATAAATTTATGATTATGGGTGTGTTGGCTTATGCCGCTACCGTGCTTTTCTTTGTGGCATCCACCAAACTAACCACCGCAGCCAATGCAATTATCTTACAGTTTACCTCTCCGATTCATGTGGTGATATTCGGCTATTTTATGCTGAAGGAACGCGTAACTAAATTAGATTGGTTCGCCATGATTATTATATTTATGGGTTTGGGGCTTTTTTTCATGGATGAACTCACTTTCCAAGGATTTTGGGGAAATATATTGGCATTGTGTTCAGGTGTGAGTTTCGCCTTAGTGACGGTCATTGTCCGAAAAGAAAAAGGATCCTCATCATTTGAAATTGTTTTTTTAGGGAATATTTTGACTGCTTTAATTGCATTACCCTTTTTAATTCCATCCTTACCTTATATCTCACCAACGGATGGATGGATCATCGTATTGTTGGGTGTCGTACAACTGGGCATTCCCTATATTTTATTCACCAAAGCCTTGAAATATGTCCCGGCGATTGATGCCATTCTGTTGGGGGCAATTGAGCCCATTCTAAACCCGGTATGGGTATTTCTTTTTATCGGCGAAACTGTCGGTGAATGGGCGCTCACCGGCGGTGTATTAGTCATTGCCGGATCTATTGGCAGGAGCTATTTAAAGAATCGAAAAGTGATCACCCCTGTCCATCAATAGTTGGGGAAGAAACTCTTTTTATTCAATATTTATTACGAATCTGCTTTAACCAAACAGGATTGAAATTTACCTTACTTGCATTCATCAAGTTCGACGGTGCGGCACGGGTTGTTGTTGATTTATCAAATGCAAGGTTCATGATAATTTCAAGAGAAGTAATACTGTTGGGATTCAAACCGATAAATCCTCGGGATATTTCAGTCATGCACTCATGCTCTGAATTCCATTCATCATCTTCACATGGGTCTTCCCTATGAATAACCTTTAGGTCGTTGGCCGTCACAACATATTGAAGATCAACCGTATCTAAAAACCCGCTTGATTCAGTGATAGCTAAAATCAATGTATCTGGTCCTTCTGTCCACCATTCTCCTGATAAATGCTCGGTGACAGGGTTACAATTTCCATCATCATCACAATCAAGAAAAGTGTCCTTCATTTCCATGGTTCCATCATCCATAAGATCAATTTCTTCCGGTGGCCCCTCTATCATTTCTTCTTCCATAAACGGAGTGGCTAAAATGGTGGGTGTATTGCTTGGGATTGTAATGGTTGCAGGCATGAGATCTCCGCTGGCAATGGTGACTCTGGAACTGTCCCAGGATAGGGAATCACGATCATTCGGGAGTTGGATGAATGTTGCAAAATAAAGTGACAAATCATTCAACGTTAATTTATGATTAGTTGTATCCATTGTAAAATCCGATGGGTTGACTCGATCTGCTAAATACAGGCTGTCCGGTGGACGATCTCCCATAAAAAAATTACTGGAATCATTAATGACCCATTGAAAGTATGCCCCCCGAATAACCATTGTATCTTTTTCGGTGCCGTCATTGCGATGAATTCTTTCATAATCTTCCATTAGGACAAACATTTTCAAAGTTTGTCCTATCAGATCTTGAGGATTTCGTAAAGCGGCCCAATCCAGGTTTTGGGCTGCAAAAAGGAAATCAGGGCCATCATTATTTCCACCGCCATTTTCGTCATCTGGACCCATCATAAACATAGGGTTAATATATTGTAAATTTTCATTTTGATTATTACCGGAAATAGAAATACCACTACCGATTCCGGCTTTTGAAAGATCTACAAACTCCTGATCAGAATTTGTCGTGATTTCAAATCCAACCTGGATACTTTTTCCTATCCATTTCCCAACCAGGTTTTCCGGGTTATTTTTTCCATCCTCTTCTTCGATGGGTTCGCAGCCCATCAGTCCAAATAAAAGTACTAAAAATATTTTGAGTATGTGTTGAGGGTTCATAACAGATTCCTTTATTTCATGATTTCGGTTAGGGTAAAGATACCGAACTTCTTTTAACTTTTCAAGTGACACGAATCACAAACCAATAAGGATGATTTGAATTTGGCACTACTCGTTGGATATGTTAATTGTTCAATGTTGAGTTCATGAATGTCTCCATTTAAAATTCCACCTAAATTGGGTTCTATTTCCGCTTAATTTTCGCGCTTAATAATAGAAGGAAATTTTCCATTTCCTTCATTTTTTGGTTGGAGTTATTCTGAATATAAAAGAAAATGTGACTTTAAAGCAGGTATTCCACCTGTGGCTCCCATTAGCCGGGAGCTGGTTTCTCATGGGAATCGAATCCCCCACGCTTACAGCTTTTGTGGCTCGCATGGCCATGCCGGAAATAAACCTGGCTGCATGGGGGTCAATTATTTATCCAATATCCCTGGCTGTGGAAGGACCCATCATAATGTTATTGGCGGCCAGTACGGCACTGGCAACGGACAAAAAAGCATATGGTAAACTGTTCAATTACATGATTGTCATGTCTCTTGTTCTCACCACTATTCATGTACTTATTGCTTTTACACCTCTGTTTTACGTGGTGGTCAGTGGATTGTTAAATGTACCGGAGCCACTTTTAGAACCGGGACGGATCGGTCTCCAAATCATGACACCATGGACGTTTATGATTGCCTGGCGCCGCCTGAACCAGGGCGTGATGATTAAATACGGAAATTCACGGGCAGTGGCTTATGGAACGGTGATTCGATTGGTGACATTAGTTTCAATATTATTCCTGGGAATTACTTATACGGATTGGTCCGGCGCAAAGGTGGGTTCAGTAGCGGTAGCCATATCGGTTTCCATGGAAGCACTCTTTGCTCACTTTACCGTTCAAAATATTTTGAACAAAATTTTACCCCCTTCCAGTGAGGCAAAGCCAATCACCCTGAATTCTTTCACCCATTTTTATTTGCCTCTGGCAATGACGCCACTTATGACCTTACTTATTCACCCGGCAGGTGCAGCGGGGATGAGCCGTATGCCAGACACATTGGCATCTTTGGCATCCTGGCCTGTTGTATATGGATTAATCTTCTTAACCCGGGGACTGGGATTTGCATTTAATGAAGTGGTGGTGTCCATGGCCGGGCGACCATCTGGCAAAATTCAACTCCAGCGATTCGCCCGGATGCTTGCCCTTGCCACCATGGCTATCCTGGCCGTGGTGGCCTTAACACCTTTGGGAGAAATCTGGTTTAGCGGAGTATCAGGATTGTCTTCCGAATTAACTCATTTAAGTTCAGTCACAGTCATGTTCGCCATCCTTATGCCGGGATATCAGGTGTATCAATCCTGGTACGGTGGTATGCTGGTTCATCACCATAAAACACGGGGCATCAGTGAAGCAGTATTGGTGTACGTCTCTATGGCTCTATTCGGTTTATGGCTTGGAACAAAACTGGCTACTTTTCCGGGAATTTACTGGACAATCAATGTTTTTGTCATTTCAGGATTATGTCAAACTTTCTTTTTGAGATATCGTTATAGGAGAATCAAATTAATCCATGGATAAAACAGATTTAAGAGACAATGTAACCATACAACAGCCCCAGATTCATGATTCTGCTTTTGTGGCCAAAGGGGCCCAGGTTATTGGTGACGTGATTTTGAAAGCAGACAGTTCAATTTGGTACAATACAGTTTGCCGGGGAGATATTAACCAAATTGTGATTGGTGAACGGACGAATATCCAGGATAATAGCGTGATTCATTTAGAGAATGACCAGGGTGTAATCGTGGGCGATGACGTGACCGTAGGGCATAATGCCATTATTCACGGCTGTACCATAGAAGACGGTGCCCTCATTGGCATGGGTGCCATTATTATGAATGGTGCTGTGGTGGGTAAAGGGTCTGTCATTGGTGCCGGTGCCGTGATAAAAGAGAATATGATCATACCTGAATTATCATTAGTGGTGGGTGTTCCGGGGAAAATTGTGAAAACATTATCAACTGATATATTTGAAAAGAATGAAAAGTGGGCCCATAAGTATGTGCAGTTGGCTCATATTCATAAGGAGTATCAACAATGAAAATAGGACGGAACGACCTCTGTCATTGCGGGAGTGAAAAAAAGTTTAAGGATTGCCACGGCGCCATGGATCAGAATAAACAATGGAAAAAAATGGCCATTTATGGAGGCATAGCGATTGCAGTTATTTGGTTTATTCTCAATATCATGAATACAGACAAAGGACGAAATGCACCACCGGGGAAGGTTTGGTCAGAAGAACATGGCCATTACCATGATATTAACGTGAACCCCACCCCCATTCCTCCCATGCCATCCGGTGTACAACGATCCTTGAACGTACCCCAGCCGGAAGGTCCGGTTCCGGAGGGGAAAGTTTGGTCAACAGAACATGGTCATTGGCACGATATTGTGGATAAATAGTTCAAGTGAAACGATTTGTCATTATTTTATTTTCACTTTTTTCATGTGAGGATAAAAAGACGAATGAAATTTGTATTGATGAAAATAAAATCAGAAATGATGTGGATTGTATAACGATCTATTTCCCCGTCTGCGGCTGTGATAAAAAAACATATGGTAACGCGTGTGAAGCCGAAAGGGCAGGGGTCACATCATGGACCATTGGTGAATGTGAATAATATATAAATACCATTTCGATTTCCCGTTGGGTCTCTTCTGAAAAACCGGTAGTTTACCCGGCGTTTTTCGAGGTATTAAATTGCAAATAGTTTTAGCCACCCACAACCGGGGTAAAATGGAAGAAATGTCTGCTATTCTGGGGCACCTTTCTATTGAACTCCTCACATTAGATGAATTTCATCACATTGGTGATATTCCTGAAACTGGGGATACACTGAAGGATAATGCATTTATTAAGGCGGAAACGGTTCAAAAACTTACAGGATTACCTGCTCTGGCTGACGACACTGGATTAGAAGTAGATGCCTTCAACGGAGCACCGGGGATTTACTCTGCTCGATATGCCGGTGAGGATGCGACTTTTGATGATAATTGTCAAAAAATGCTGAAAGAATTAAAAGGTATTCCTGCAGAAAAGCGAACGGCCCGTTTTCGCACCGTGATTGCATTTGTAAATGGTGGCGAAAAAGAATGGGTCGAAGGGGTTGTAGAAGGTCAAATTCTCGAGGAGAGAAGAGGTAGTGGCGGATTTGGGTATGATCCGATTTTTTACTATCCACCCCTTAAAAAAACCTTTGCAGAGCTGGATTCGGTGGAAAAGAATAGTATTTCACATCGTGGGAAAGCTTTACGTAACTTCTGTGCAATCCTTGAAAAACGGATTTAATTACAAATGTCAAACATAAGGAGCTGACACTATTGCCTCAACGTTAACGGTATAAACTCACCGCACAAGCGGTAACACTGTGCCCAAATGGGCATTGTTAACAATAAAAATGGAGGTGGATTCCTTGCAGAAAAGGATCCGATTCGTCAGCTTACTCCTATGGATGACCGTGGTTTTTCCTGCCTACGGCCAGGGGAATCCGTCTGTCCAAAATCTCCCGAATCGCTGGCATCCCCCTACGCCATTTATCCATAATCCATATGAAACGGACCGGCCGTCTTTGGTTATGCCTTATGATTCCTCGTCCTATACTCCCCGGGGATTAATCAGAAAACCGTTCCTTATTATTCAATCTGCGGAAATTTCCAAGGATTGGTCCACGGTTACACTTTCGGGCAAGTTGTTTGGAAAACTCTATACAATGCCCTTTGTAGCACCTGTGGATTGGTTTTTCGAAAAACAGGTGCAACTCAATAGAGAATTGGCATTTGTAAGAGCGATTCAGGATACCAGTCGACGCAGGTCCCCTCAAACGCAAATTCTCCAGGATCGCCGGGGGAGAGGCATCGAAGTGATTGGTGTGGATATGGGTAATATCGGACGTGTTTCCCTCACAGCTCGAGGAAATGTGACGGTGAAAGGAAACCTGGTATTCCAGGATCAGGAACTTATTCGTTCCAAATTGAGCGAAACTCAAAACACTCATTTAGAATTTGACCAGACTCAGCGCATCAGTGTGGAAGGAAAAATTGGCGATCGGGTTTCTATTAATGTGGATCATGATTCTGAACGGGATTTTGACTGGGAAAATAATATTCGGATTTCATACAAGGGGGAAGAAGATGATATTGTACAAACCGTGGACGCGGGAAATGTATCATTAACCTTACCCGGTTCTCAATCTCTCATGGGGTCTGCCAGTCATCAGGGTTTATTTGGTGTCAAAACAGTTTCTAAACTGGGTCCTATGGATATTACAGCTATTGCATCTGTAGTCAATACGGAGAAGAAATCACAGGAATATAAAGGAAAGAGTGAAGCGCAAACCATAAAAATTCAGGATCATCGATATGTGGAAAATAAATATTTCTTTATCCATGAATGGTTTCGGAACGGTGAGATTACTCAAGTCGGCGGTGCCACTGTATATGTACCACCATTTTATCCGTTGAAAGATGGCCTCCATCAAATTGGAAATATTGTTGTTCGAAATTTTGAACTGTATCAGCTGGATCAAACCACAAATTCAGAAACAAACCCCGGAACTGCTTTTGCTGATTTGGAGAATCCGAATGAAGGCGACGATCAAACAGGAAATTTTAAACGGCTCGAGCAGGGTCAGGATTATATATTAAGCGAAGACTTGGGATTTATTCGACTGAGGCAGAGGGCGAATGATGAGGTATTGGGTTGTACCTTTGTTTTGGCAGATCGGACTACAGGAGATACTTTAAAAATCATTGGGAAAGGTATTTCAGTAGATTCAGATCAGTTATTGATGAAAATGCTGAAACCCAGAAAACTTACGCCGAGCCATCCCGTGTGGCCCCTCATGTTTAAAAATGTCTATTACCTTGGGACAACCAACATCAATAAAGATGGGTTTGAATTGCGGATTGTGAACGACCGTTTACCCGTGCCCAGTCACTTGGATCCTCAAGGGAATCCCTATATTACCCAATTCGGATTAGATAGTTTAAATGAAAGTGGTGTTCGCACTTCTGACCAAAAAATTGATTTAGCCAATCCCAATATTATCAGCCTGGCGGACGGTGAATTGTTTTTTCCCACTTATCATCCATTTGCAGCAGATACAGTTACCGGAGGAAACCAGGCACCGGGTTTGAAGGGTTCATTGGGAGAAGGTAAAATGTATTTCAGTACCCAGAGAACCCAAATCAATAATGATAGTCGCTTTACCATCGAAGTGGATTACGCCAACCAGAGTGCCACCATCAACTTGGGATTCATGATTGTGGAAGGAAGTGAGCAAGTTTATAAAGGAGGAATCCCCCTTAAAAAAGGTGTGGATTATCAAGTGGATTATTTCAGTGGTACAATCGTTTTATCAGATGATGTGGATCCCAATGCGGATATCAAAGTGATTTACGATAAACATCAATTGGTCACCTTTGATAAAAAGACAATCTTAGGTATTCGGTCCCAAATGGATTTCGGAGAAAAATCCTTTATTGGAGGTACGGCACTGTATTATAATCAATCTGTTGTGAATGAAAAAGTGGAAGTGGGTTACGAACCCATGCGCAATTTTATCTGGGGATTGAATGGCCGCTTCCAAAAAGATTTACCCAGGGTTACCCGGACTTTAGATCGAATGCCATTGATTGAAACTGAACAATTATCGGTTTTTTCTTTTGAAGGAGAATTTGCCCAAATTCTACCAAACCCCAATCCAATCAATAACCGAGCCACTGGCGATCCGAATGGTGTGGCATTTATTGATGATTTTGAGGGGTCAAAACGCACCACATCCATCCCAATTTTGAGACGATTTTGGAGAGAGTCCTCCGCACCAACGGACTATAAAACAGGAAAAGAGTTTGCCCAGCGTAATCGCGGGAAACTCAATTGGTTCAATCCATTTGTCCAGGTACGAACCAAGGATATTTGGCCAAACTTATCCACATCGATTCAGGCTCAGAACGAAACCACAGATATTATGCTGCTTAAGTTTGATCACCGTGAACATCAGGCAGATGTTCCGCAAGATTCCATCTGGGGCGGAATTATTACTCCGTTCTATTCCGGTGATTATGACCAGACTCAGACAAAGTTTTTTGAAATGTGGGTCAAAGGTGAGATAGGAATGCTCACCATTGATTTGGGGCAAATCAGTGAAGACCGGGATGGGAATGGTATTTTGAATACGGAAGATATTCCTGTAGGCGGACTGATAGGCGACGGGATTCTGGATGACGAAGAAGATATTGGGCTGGATGGGTGCCCCGATGCCTTTGAAAACGGATGGGGGTCTTGTTTGGACCCTGAAGGGCCTTCATACACAGATTATACTGCCGCCGGAGAAAAAGTGTTAATTAATGCTTTTGGTGATGTGAACCCGGAAGACCCCAATGACGATAACTGGGAATATTCCGAAGGCAGTAACGATTATTCCCGTATCAATGGGACGGAAAAAAATGCACTGGATGCAGGCCGGTATCCGGATACAGAAGATTTGGATCGAACCGGGTTTTTAGATCGGACCAATGATTATTTTACCAAATCATTTAACCTGGTAGATACAACCTATTTTGCCGGGGAAACAAAAAAAGATGGCATACCTACCGGGTGGCGGCTGTACCGGGTACCCCTATCAGAGTTTGATCAAAGCATTGGGTCCCAGCAACGGGAATGGAACAATATTAATCATTTACGCCTGACCATAAGTAATGTGGACAAATCCGCTATCGTTCAAATTGCCAAGATAGAATTGGTGGGGAATGAATGGCAGGAATTGGGTATTGCGGCAGACAGCACTGAAAAATTCAGCAAAGAGAACGCAGATTCAATTTTTGCTGTTTCAATTATTAATACAGATGATAATGCGGACTACCGTCCTCCTGAAGGTGTCCAGGGAGAATTTGACCGAATCAATCAAATCCGTTCCAAGGAACAATCGCTCATATTAAAATTTACAGAACTTCCGGGCCGTGCCAGCGGCGCAGCCATGAAAACGCTTATATCCATGTCCGGAGATCGGGCCAGGAGTTACCTCTCTTATAAAAATATGAAAATGTATGTTTATGGAACCAGTCCGTGGATTAGCAATGAAAATACGGATGTTGAAATGTTTATGCGGTTTGGTTTTGGAGATAATTATTATGAAGTTACTCAGCCCGTTTATGATGGGTGGGATGAAGTAAAAAACCGAAATGCTGTTAATTTAGATTTGGAATGGCTGACCCGGCTCAAATTACAGGATTCAACCTCAGTGAAAAAATATCGGGAAACAGATATTTTTATGGATTCCACCGATTTTAAGGAATACCGTTTTACGGATGAATTAGGGGTGGAAACGAATAAGATCATTCGTATCAAAGGCCAGCCGGCGTTGAACCGTATTCAATATTTTGTGCTGGGGATACGTAATCTGTCTGAATCACCGATTACCGGTGAGGTTTGGCTGGATGAATTACGCCTGAGTGGCGTGAAGCGTGACAAAGGAATCTCCATGCGCCTCCAGAGTCGATTTAACCTGGGGGATATACTCAAAACATCCATTGCATATAAAAGACAGGATGGAGATTTTCACATGCTCCAACGGAGGCTGGGTTCGAATAAATCTAACGAAAGTATCAACATGAATACAGGGTTGAATGTGGACAAATTTTTACCATCGTCCTGGGGGGTGAGAATTCCGATTACCACTTCCTTATCCAATTCAGTCAGTCGGCCGAAATATTTCCCCGGGCAGGATGTGTTGGTTAATCAGAATAATGCTCCAGATTCTATTTTATCTAAAACGAATGCAATGACATTTTCCATATCTGGAGCGAAGTCATCCAAGTCTGATAATAAATTTGTTAAATATACGCTGGATCGGTTGAATACGCGTTTTTCTGCCAGCCGCCGATCCATGTCTAATGAAATCCAGAAAGAAATATTGAATGAAACATATCAAGGGCAGGTGAGTTATGCACTTCCCTTTGGTAGAAATAATTATGTCATGCCTTTCAAATGGATTTCTTCGGTACCATGGATTGGTGAAAAATTGGGCAAAACACATTTTTATTACTCACCATCAAATTTTAATGCGTCCATAAATTTTAATGAAAGGCTGATCCAGAAAACACCGCGTCGGGGAAATAAATCTCCGGATGATTATAATTTTGGGCTCAATCAATCCTATGCCATGGATTATAAAATTACAGAATCCATTAGTTCGAAATACAGTCGGGCCATCAAAAGTAACTTAAATGATTATCGGGGATATATGGCCAACGCAATCAAAAATCGAGAATCTGGAATTGTTACGGATATTTCCGAAAGTTTTAATTCTTCATTCCGGCCCATTTTACTGGATTGGCTGAAGCCGACCTTTAATTATTCTGCAAATTACCGATGGAATAAAGCAAGGGACAGTAGTGTGGATGGGGCGAATATTGGGAATCAACTTCGGTTTTCATCCGGCATCAGTCTGTCTCCGGTTAAACTGGTTGAATTGGTTTATAAACCATCCCGGGGAGGACGTGTGCCCCAACGAACCCGAACAGTTCCGCCACCACCTCGAACACGCGGTTCCGATTCTGGAAAAGAAAAAACGGGTGAAGATTCAGAGGATAGAGGCCGGGGACGAGTTGTACCGGAGCCAACGCAAAAAGAGACGCCGAAAGAAACCGAAGAGAAACAGTCAAAATTTGTGGATAGCAAACTGCTAAAAAAAGTGCATGGTTGGGCGAGGAAAGTCAATCCAATTAATTTTTCGTATACAGAAAATGTCAATAAAACGGGTATAGGTGTCATTGGTGACATTCCGTTGGGGTATCGCCTGGGATGGAATAGGGATCATGGTTTGGATCATTCTGATCAGGTGGGGTCCAATACGGGGAACTGGGATCATAAGCGTGATTTTTCTGTTCGATCTGGATTAAATCTCACCCGAGCCATGTCAATATCCTTTAATTATGCCCAGAATGTATCCAGCAATCGACGGGGATCCGGATTGGAACAGCGATCTATGTCCCGGGATTATTTTTCTTATGGGAAACATTTAGAAAATGGATTGCCTTTTGTTGGGTGGTCAATTCGGTTAACCGGTTTGGAAAGAAATAAATTTCTCAAAAAGTATGTTCGTACCTTAAGTTTAGATCATGTTACCAATGGAAAGGAAACACGAGCCTGGCAGTTTGATCAATTCAGCGGTCCATCCATTTCATTTTTTAGTGTGGATGATTTTATTTCAAATTATAAAGACAATGAACGAACATCCCGCGTGAATATGAATTTTGCACCTTTGATTGGGGTGACCATGGCCCTGAAAAAAGGAGTCGCAATTACCATGCGTCATAACCGTACCCTTTCCAGAGAAGAATCTGCCAATGGGGGAGAGAAAATATTTCAGGATCAATCTTATATGATGACAGCAAACTATACTCATCGGGGTGGATTCACAATCCCATTTCCATTTTTTGATAATTATAAGGTTAATAATCAGGTTAACTTCACCTTTAATTTTGATATGAATAAAAACAGGACACTTCAGAAAGCTCAGGAAGCAACGAAGTTTGCTGAAACGGCCTTTACCTCCAGTTGGAAAACAGGGATAAGATTGACCTACACTTTCTCAAAAACTGTCAGCGGGAGTATGATATGGGAATACAGGGAAAATGATTCAAAACATACAGGAAAGAAAATCGACAGAGATTTTGGTTTTGATGTAAATCTGGCCATACGAGGATAATGAAAAACCGCATCCAATTCATCTTTTTCTTACTTGCATCTATCACAAGCTGCCAGTCAAATACACCCGTATTTAGCGGAGATGGGGCCTTTGCCCATTTGATTGCCCAATGTGATTTTGGTCCCCGGAATCCCGGTTCAGTTGGTCATCAAAAAGCATTAGATTATTTTATACAAAATTTTACCCCCCTGGCTGATACGGTATTTACCCAGCCTTTCACAGAAATGATGCCCAGGACAAAACAAAAAGTGAACATGAATAATGTGGTGGCCAGATTCAATCCTTTGGCAAAGAAGCAAATCATGATATCGGCTCATTGGGATACCCGTCCCTGGGGTGATCGCAGCTTAAGTATCATGAGAAAAGATCAGCCAATTTTGGGCGCTAACGATGGGGCGAGTGGCGTGGCTATTCTTCTGGAATTAGCGAAGGTACTTCATGACCATCCCCAGAAAATCGGCGTAAACCTGGTTCTGTTTGATGCAGAGGATTATGGGTCAACCGGTGATTCCTGGTCTTACTGCAAAGGTTCTCAATATTTTGCCAATAACCTACCCATTCCTTTTCCCAGTTATGCCATTAATTTGGATATGGTTGGGGATGCGAATCTGGAAATCTATATTGAACGATTTTCCTATAAGCAAAATCCTGAACTGGTCTTAGATTTATGGGGACTAGCTGAAGAATTAAAGCTAAGTGGATTTAAAAAAATGGCTTACCACTCAATTTTTGATGATCATGTACCCCTTTACGAGATTGCCGGAATCCCCGCAGTGGATATTATTGATTTTGATTATCCAGATGAAAAAACGAATTACCATCACACCTATAATGATTTGGTGGAAAATTGTTCACCCGAGAGTCTTTGGCAAGTAGGCACGCTCATGGTTCACCATATATACAATCAGCAATGACAGATTATAAATCCAAATTTAATTTTTTGATTTCGACTGCATTTCTTTTGATGTGGGGGTGCGAAAAAGCCACACCCATCGTGGAATCGAATCCTATTTCGGATATTGATTTTGCGTTTCTCCAGGCATCCAATAAACTGTTTGTTTCTGCAAAAGTCTCCTCAGGGTTTCAAGGAGGTTCTCTGGATTCAGTCATGGTTCTGTGGCAGGGGATCAGCGCCTCGAACACGGGGGATACACTCAAGTTATTTGATGACGGAAGTAATGGCGATATTTTGTCTAAAGATCAAGTTTACAGCCGAAAATTCCTCAACGACAGTGGATTAAAAAATGCAATACCCTCTACGGCAAAGGACTCGATATTCTTTTCGATATTGGGATTGTACAACGGAAAAAAACAGGCCAATGAGTCCATCTTTGTTCTGGGGAATATCCGTCCGAAATTGGGGAGCATTTTTGTTCCGGATACAGTCAACCGTCCTACAGCGAACCCGGATCCAGATATAACAAATACGGTAAAATTTTCTGTAACAGCATCTGTTTCTGATCCGAACGGACTCGAGGATATTCAGCGCGTATTTTTTCGTACATACCACGTTGGGTTGGATTCCATGATGAATGGAGGGAACCCAATCTTACTTTATGATGATGGCACCGGTGCGGAGGGGTCCGGTGATCTGCAAAAAGGAGATGGCACATATACCGTTACCATTTCCTTAACAGAAAATGCCACCACCGGCACTTATTACTGGACATTTGAAGCCCAGGATTTTTCCAATGCCTATAGTGATAGTGTAAAGAAAGTGTTGGTGGTACAATGAGGCGGTTTATCCAAGTAGTATTATTTATGAATTTGTCATTCCCCCAGGGATTGCTTCCGGGGACATATAAAATGTCACTCGTAGATTTTGATACATCCGCTTATCAGGGGCTCAGGAGCAACTCTATTAGTGATATTGTCCCCTTAGGAGATACCTTAGTTTGGCTTGGGACGGGTGCCGGATTGGCAGTGTTAAGGGATACGTCTTCCATTTATACCATCACATCAAATTCAGTTGCAGAGGCAGGACAATTATCCAATGAAACTCCTGCAGGTGGTGTATCGGCCTTAGCAGCCAGTCAAAATACTCTATTCGCTGCATTTGCAACAACTGTAGCGGATACTACTTTTGGCAACGGACTAATATATTCTACAGATGCTACGGGGAATTCAATCGACTGGACCTATTTTGATCAACCGGTAGATACGGAGGCAGATTCATTAGCGCCATTTGCAAAACGATTCTTTAAAACATTACCCATTACTGTGTCTGGATTTAATGTGACTTATGATGCGGCAATTTCCGGGAACTATATTTGGATCACCAGTTGGGCTGGCGGATTACGACGTTATAATATTTCTCAAAAAGTTTGGGAACGTGTACCATTACCCGAAGATAATGATCAGATTTTATTCACTTGCGAATCATCCAATTATGAGGATACTCAAAGTGGTGATGTATTAAAAGATTTTTACTTGAATCCGCGGGATCCTTGGGATGGCGTTTCTCCCAAATCAGACAAACTTCATGCATATGGGCATCATAATCATAAGGCATTCTCAGTCATTGCCTACAGTGATACGGTTTGGGTGGGAACGGCCAATGGCATTAATCGGGGTATTATCGGAGCCAACGGCTGTGTGGATTGGACCCATTACTCTCCCACGACCGCTGGGTTGTCCGGTGGATTTGTGGTGGCACTTACACTCCAGGAATATCAAGGGTATCAAATTGTATGGGCAGCAACAGTGGCGGCCCAGCCCGGTGAAACAAACGCCGCCAGTTATTCCCTAGATGGGGGTGACACATGGCATACAACCCTTCAAGGTGAACGGGTGTATAACATGACTGCAGCGGACTCCATTGTGCTGGTGGCGAGTCGATCAGGGTTATGGAAAACGGTGACGGATAATCCATTGGATGTGGCCAAACCATGGGCAAAATATAATCCAGCTAAGCAGGCCATTTTGATCGGTTCGACGGAAACCTATCGTATGGATGAACTCCTAAACGATGCTGTGCTTGGAGTTGCCTACGATATCCGGCCCTTTTATACGTCTTCCGCAACTATTTGGATTGGTTCATGGGATGGCCTTGCCAGAGCCATGGACCCCCATGGGATGAATTGGCAGATTTACCGAACCAACTTTGATGCGGATAAGGTATATGCTTATCCCAACCCATTTTCTCCATATGAGCATAACCAGGTGGGGGGATCCGGATATGTCCACATTCATGCGGATGTGAAAATTTCATTTGTAGTTAAAATGGATATATTCAATTTTGCCATGGAGTCCGTGCACAGTAAGAACTTTGACCGTCGCCAGGCCACCACCGGATCCATTAAATGGGATGGAAAGGACTCCAATGGCAGAGTCGTGGACAATGGTACATATTTTATTCGTTTAGAATATGACCAAAAAATCAAATGGATGAAACTCATCGTCATCAAATAATGAATCGGATTAAACAATATTTCATTTTTGGTTTATTGGCAATTACATGGTTGAGTGCCGGATCCAAAGGGTCCTATGCCGGTGGGTTTTTGCGGATGGGGTCGTCCGCCCGTGCCATGGCTATGGGCAGTGGTTTCACCGCCGAGATTGATAAAGGATTTGCTGCATACCATAATCCCGCTTCTTTGGTATTTATTCAAAAACGACAACTGGGATTCAGTCATCATTTTTTACCTTTATCTCGTCGATTTATGGCAGCTAATTTTTCCACACAATTACCGCCATCTGCCAGTTTGGGTGTTGCATGGGTCAGCGCCGGTACTGATCAAATTGATGGCCGAACCAGTGCAGGAGAGCATACCCAATATTTATCCACTTCAGAAGATGCATTTATCATTTCCTTTGCTCAGAAAATTCTGCCATGGTTTTCCGCTGGATTAAATATAAAAATTCTGAAACATCAATTACCCATGAACACCATGGACTTGGCCGGTAAAGGGATGGGCGTTGACTTTGGTGTTTTTATCCATACAGAAAAAGGGGCCAACCTGGCTTTTATGGTTCAGGATTTGAATTCCCGATACCAATGGAAAACAGATAAAATTTTTGAGCGGGGTAAAGTTTACGTGGAACAATTTCCAACGCTATATCGTGTGGGGACCACATTTCAATATGGAAATATCTATGTGGCTGCAGATGGTGGTATGGTGATGAATGGGAATGAATTCCTAGGGTATTCTTTACGCATTGGGGGTGAATACCCCTATCTCGATCATTATTTTATTCGAGCTGGATTGGGTAACGGACGTATGTCCGTTGGTGTAGGTGTGGATTGGTCCTTGCTGAAAGATAATGATGGAAAACTGGATTATGCTTTTGTATTTGAAAACCCTGCCGGAACAGCCCATATATTTACCTATGCGTTTTCATTTTAATAATTCTTTACACTATTTGATTGTATTCGTTAACCAAATGATATTTCACATTTTCCCCAAATCAAAAAGATCTACTTTATATTTTATCCCCATCGGCCTTCGGCATCTTCCCCACATTGGGGAAGCGTTAAAAGAAAGGGATTTAAATCTTTCTGTTTCCCCCATCGTGGGGGAATTAAAAGGGGATAACAAAAAGCAGATAAGTTTGTACAATAAATATTGTATAAATTTTTTTTTCAAATCAGTGATTATTCTTTTTTTCTCTCAGGTTGGGGCAGTAGGCACCCAATTTTTATCGATTCCACCATCTGCCCGGGATTTGGTTTATTTTAATTCTCCTTGGCGTAATCCAGCTGTTCTGAATCAATTGAATAAAGTACCGGAATTGGGATTGGCGTATGGCAATTGGCTGGCAGGTGTTCAATCTTTTGGGTTCAGATGGAAGGGCCAAATCAAAAATGGCAGTGGAGGCATTGACATTCGATATGTGGGGTTGGATGATATTGAATTGCGCCCCAATAAACCGACTTCCAAACCGCTGGCATATTATGCAGCTTATGGATCTTCCATTAGAGGGGTGTACAGTTGGCGTAAAGGATCCCTGGGATTTGGTGTGGGCGTGAAACGGGTGGATATCCAAATTTACCAGGAAAAATCCAGTGGCACTGCATTGGATATAGGATTAAAATGGGGTGTGTCTGAAAATATTCATATAAATTTTTCTGCTCTCAATTTAGGTAAAATGGAAACCATTGTTTCCGAATCACCTCAGTTACCACGACGGGTAATCAGTTCATTGTCTTATGAAAAGAACCATTATGTACTTTTTGGGGCTGTGGAATCAAACATTTTTGTCGAGAAACCCATTATGTACGGTGGTGGAAATGGTCGATATAAAAATTTGATTTTTGGGATCACTGCCATGACATCAAAAGGTGTGAAGTCCATTTCTGGTGGTACCGGTATTCAGTTTGGAATTTATTCTGTGACGTATGGATTTCAATGGGGCGATCAGCATTTGGGTATGCCTCAAATGATGGATATTACCATTCGACTGCCATGAGCATGAAACCGGCAGCATATAAAAAAGTTATCGGCTTTCTCAGTATCTCTGTTTTGTTTTTACTCTTGACAAACTATTTAGCATTACGCAGACTGGATTTAGCTACACGTGGTTATGCGCCTGTAGAAGATGTGAAAGAAGATACCGTCTCAAAACCCGAATCTAAGGTCGAACCTAAAGAATGGGTCGGTACAATTGTTTTGGTCATTGATGACTTTGGATACCGAAACGATCAAGTTTCTGATGGATTTTTAGACTTGGGGATTCCCATTACGTGTGCCATTATTCCGGGCCATTCCCAAAGTAGAAAATTTGCTCAAAAAGCCAAAGCTGCCGGGCAGGAAGTCATTATTCATATGCCCATGGAATCGACCGTTCGTGAATCTGGCGAAGAGGATTATAAAATCAGAACTGGAATGACCAGCGAAGAAATTGAATGGCGGATGGGAGAAGTCCTGAAGGAAATGCCGGAAGCTGTGGGGATGAATAATCACCAGGGGTCCAAAGCAACGACCAATGGAAAAGTCATGAGTGTGGTCGGATCTGTTCTGAAACAAAAGGGTAAATATTTTATCGATAGCCGTACATCGTCTGCCACGGTGGGTGAAAAGATTATGCGGTCTTTGGGGGTGCCGACCATGCGGCGCCATGTTTTTTTGGATAATGATTCAGATAAAAAGAAGATTGAAGTTCAACTGAAAAAATTGGTTAAAATAGCCAGGAAACAGGGAATAGCGCTGGGCATTGGTCATGCACGGCCCAATACATTAGACATTCTCAAAAAAGAAATCCCCGGATTGTTGGTTGAGGGATTTCAATTTAAGTTTGCATCACAAATCGTTAATTAGAAAGTAACAATGCCTATTTTATCAAAAGTTATGCGGGGGGATTTTATCGAAAGCATCCATGTGGCCTACGGAGTTGCGGTGGATGAAAAAGGGGATGTGGTGTATGCCACAGGCGATCCCCATTATTTAACCTGTATCCGATCTTCTTGCAAACCTTTTCAAGCATCTGCTGCAGTAAAGGCTGGTGCCGTTGAGGCGGCTGGATTTTCTGAAGATGAAATTGCCCTCATGTGCGCATCTCATAATGGAGAGGAAATCCATGAGAAAACTGCCCAATCTATGCTGAAAAAACTGGGTTTTACGCCAGATGATTATTGCTGCGGAATTCATGCGCCTTATGATATTGATTCCCATCATGCGCTCATCAAAAGTGGGGTTGAATTGAGTCCACTGCACAATAATTGCAGCGGGAAACACGCAGGGATGCTTTCGTTATGCAAAAATTTAGGCGTCGATTCCGCCGATTATATCCATCCGGATCACCCGGTTCAAAAAGTGATTTTTGACCAAATCAAAAACTTAACAGGATTGGATAAATTATCTACAGCTATCGATGGATGCAGCGCACCTACACCCTTTTTAACATTATCCATTATTGCAGGTATGTTTCAAAAATTGGCATCTGGAAAATATCCTGAGTTGGATCTATTATATAATGCCATGTCTAACCATCCTTACTTGATTGGAGGACGTGAAAGATTCGACACAGACTTTATTAAAACCATGAATGGGAAAGCGGTGTGTAAGGTGGGTGGAGAAGCCATTCGCGGTTTCGGGTTTCGGAAGTCCGATGGTACTGTTCTCGGCCTAGTCGTTAAAGTATTGGATGGAAATATTCGGGCACTTGAACCATCTTCTATGGCATTTTTGAATGAGTTGGAATTGCTCACGGATGAAGAAAATCATCAATTAAATAAATATCGAGAACCGGTATTAAAAAATCATCGGAAGATTACAGTGGGTAAAATTTCTTCAGGAATTGATTTTTAGAAGATTTTGAACGTGTTTCGCATAAAGAAAATTTTAATATTTATCATCCTTTCTTCGAGCATCTACAGCCAGGATACATTAACCATTATGACTTATAATGTGCTCCACTTTTCAGGCAATACAACGGGGCGTGTTTTGTCCATCAAAAAAGTCATGGATTATGCACAGCCCGATATCGTGATTTTTGAAGAGTTGGAACACCAAAGCGGTATCGATTTACTATTGAGTGATGTGTTTAATGTGGACAGTACCGCATTCGCAGCAGGGACGCTTCCCAGTTCTCAATGGATGAAAACCGGCATGATATATCGAAAATCCAAATTGGATTTATCGGAAGATGTGGTCATTTCTACTGTGCTTCGGAGTATCCCCGGCTATACACTTTCCATAAAAAATGCCCATTCTAATGTAAATCCATTTACGGTTTTTGGTGCTCACCTGAAGGCAAGCGATGGAACCAGTGAATCGGAACAGCGATGGGAAGAAGCAAAAGAACTATATAAATATGTGGCACAAAAGGATCAAAATTATCATTATATATTTGGGGGTGATTTCAATTTATATGGAACGGATGAACCGGCTTATAAATTATTAACGGACAGCATGACGGTGGATTTGGATGATGTGGTGGGGCATTGGGTGCGGAAAGAAAGTGCTCATGTAACTAAATATACTCAATCCACACGGACAGATCATTTAGGAGATGGGGGTTCCACTGGTGGATTGGATGATCGGTTTGATTTTATTCTTTTTTCGGAACACTTTACTTCAAGTGATCCGGATTTGAAGTATGTGGAAGGATCCTACACAGTGATTGGGAATGACGGAAATCATTTTGATAAAGCACTCATTGACGGTGGAAACAGCGCGGTGCCGGACAGCATCGCTGAAGCTATCTATCTGGCATCGGACCATTATCCGGTTGTGGCAAAAATTGCTTATACAACAAAATCGTCCACCAGTCCTGTGGCTCATGCCGGTGGAGATGTTGTCTCTGCTATTGGTGAAACTGTTTCATTAGATGGGTCTCAAAGTTATGATCCTAATGGAAGCATTGTGAGTTACGTATGGGCACAGACCTCGGGACCGGACGTTAATATCAATAATGCCACAACTGAAAAAGCTGATTTTGTGGTTCCGGAAGTGAATCGCACAACTGTTTTCACATTCCAACTGACGGTTACAGACAACGACGGTGAATGGGCAAAAGATTTTGTAAATGTGACAGTTCCCATCATCGGCGGATATTCTCCTTACGATATTCAATTCACGGAGAATCAGGGCACAGGGGAAAATTGCTATCCTTCGGAATTTGAAGGACAGAATGTAGAAGTTACCGGCGTGGTTACAGCGGTCCGTCCTGATCAGGAATATCCTAATTTCTTTTTTCAGGATCCATATAGGACCGAATGGGCGGGTATGTTTGTGTATATCAATAAAGGATATAATGCCCCAGCAGTGGGTGACTTGGTAAAACTGAAAGGCGATATTTCAGAATATTTTGGTATGACAGAAATAAAGAATTTGGCCCCTGCGGAAATTTTGTCCAGCAACAATATAGTTGAACCCATTACTGTCACGGCCGCCAGTATATCCGGTGACTGTCGTGTGTGGGTAGAAAAATATGAAGGTATGTTGGTGCGATTGGTGAATGTGGATGTGACCCAAAGTACAAATGAAAATGGCCAGTGGTTCGTATCCGACTGGACAGGTTCTGCAATGATGGATGGTTATATGTTTGATGGAGACTGGCCCCAGCCTGAATATGGCACCCATTTCATCAGTATTACCGGTGTACTCCATTATTCTTATGGCACCTATAAACTTATGCCAAGAAATAGCGGCGATTTTAATGATCCTGTAACGGCAGTAGGAGATGAACTTCCGGACAAATTTAAATTACTTACGAATTACCCAAACCCTTTTAATCCGTCCACCACGATCGAATTTTCTTTAGGGGACGCATTATTGCCACACCTACAATTGGATATTTTGGACATTAATGGCCGGTTAGTGGCAACCTTGGTTCATGGTATCCCTAATTCGAATAAGGTGGTTTGGTATGGTAAAAACGATGAAGGTGAACCCATGCCGGCAGGTATTTATTTTGCACGATTGGAAGCGGGAGAAACCATCCTTACCCAAAAAATGATCTTATTGAAATAGTGGTATTTTGTAAATGGGGAAATATTACCAAAAAATAAATCAGGAGATAAACCAGACATCCCTATATGCCAACCGGTCCTGGGATTCACCTTTATACCTGGTTAGTTTGGGACTACTTCTTTTTTTATTTGTTTCTGGAGCCATCAGTTTCTTTTGGGAAACCGGGTCATTTTTTGTTCAATTTAATGTGCTTTTTCATACCCTAATTGGTATTCCTGCGGGTGGGTTAATCAGCTTATTTTATATCCGACATTGGCTCCGCCATAGAAATTTCATGCGACCAATGGATTCAAAGGTGGGTCATTTTACGGGTCAATTTGTTCTATTTTCCTTTTTGAGTGGCATCCTCCTTATTTTTATCGGCATATCCGGATCGGCATCATTGATTTATTGGGCTCATATATTGGTCAGTGTTTTGTTTTTAGCCTTTTTAGGATTTCATTTATGGATCCCGACTGGAAATATGGTCAGACGGCGATTGATCGGTGCCGGTTCTGGGTTATTAAAAAGTAGTGTTTTTTTGATCCTATTCCTGGCTGTAACCGCTTTTGGAAGTTGGACCTACCTTCATGAAGAACCCACATATATTGTAAAAAATGATTATGCCTATCCATTCGGCTCAAATCCCTTTTCCCCCAGTATGACCACTACACCGGGGAATCAGTTTATCAATGAAAATACAATGGCTGGTTCTGATGGTTGCGGACAGGAAAACTGTCACCCAGATATTCATGAACAATGGTCGGAGTCGGTTCATCGGTTTTCTACGGATAACATTTACTTTAAACATACTCTTGAATATATGGCGGAAACTGAAGGTGCAGATGCGACACGGTATTGTGGTGGATGTCACGATCCACTGGCTTTATTGTCTGGTAAAATGGATTCGAAGGGAACCATTCGTAACGACCATCCGGATGAAGGAATTTCCTGTATCGTATGCCATTCCATTGAGGATTCAGGAGATTTGGAAGGGACGGGAAAATACGTGTATAACCCGCCGGAAAGATATTTATTTTGGGACAGGGAAGGGGAAATTCCATCTTTTCTCAATTATCTATTGATTCGGTTAAAACCGGAACATCATAAACAAACCTTTATGAAACCATTTTACACCACATCAGAATATTGTGCCGTGTGCCATAAACAATCGATTGATGAAATGACCAATGATTATCGATGGTTACGGCTTCAGGACCAATATGATCCCTGGCAGGAAAGCGGATTTTCCGGTGAATCTGTGTTGGCTTACCGTCAGGAAGAAGTTCAAACTTGTAATGGCTGTCATATGAGAGAGGTGGAGTCCAAAGATCCTTCCGGGAGCGGTGGTAAAGTAAAATCTCACAGGTATATTGCTGCAAATACCGCCATACCATTTATCCGGGGATATGATTCTCAATTAGCACAAACCAAAGAGTGGCTTCAGCGCGATGAATTAATTGTAGATATAGTTGCAATGAAACAGAGTGGGTCATCCAATAGCGTGATTAAACCACTTCACGAAAAAATGCCTATATCTATTTTAAATAAGTCCGTCATAATTGATGTATCTGTTACCAATAATATTGCACATAGTTTTCCAACAGGTCCTCTTGATTTGTACGAAGCCTGGCTGGAATTCATCGTAGCTGATGGGGAGGGTAAAGAAATTTATGCCAGTGGAAAAATTGATGAAAGTGGACATGTCGATTCTTTTGCCCATCAATTTATTGCTCCTCCTATTACAGAAGATGGAAATTGGATTCAGAAACATGATTTGTGGAATGACAGAACCATTCTATTTAATCGATCCATACCGGCTCAGGCATCGGATGTGATTCATTATAAAATTGATTTACCTGAATTAACCAAACCGCCAATTACGCTGTCAGCCCGTGTGCGTTATCGCCGATTTAACCGTTGGTATACCGAATGGGTTTTGGGCAGGGATGCGCCAGAATTTCCTATTGTGGATTTATGTGCCGACACATTGGTTTTTTCAACGTCCCCTGAAACATTTATTCACCATTCCAATGATCATTTACGGTTGAATCGGTATGGTATTGGATTATTCAGACAGGAAAGATATGCTGAATCGATCGATGCATTCCAAGAAGCAATCAATCTTAAAAATGATTACACTGAAGCCTACATCAATGCAGCTATGGCTAATTTAAATGAAGGATTTTTAGGAAGAGCAGAAGCTTGGATTGACAAAGCGATAAATGTGGATTCCAGTTCCTTGCGGGCAAAGGCCTATCTTGGGATGATCAAACAACGGCAGGGGCGTTTTGGGGAAGCTGAAACCTATCTGTCGCGTGTCTTGGCAGCATATCCGAAAGACCGGAAAATATTATTCCAATTAGGGAGGAATCATTATTTATCGGGAAATTATCAATCGTCAATACGTTTATTTAATCGTTCACTGGATATTGATCCTGAACAAGCAGGTGTGTATTTCAATTTAGGACTTTGTTATAAAGCTATGGGGAACAAAAAAGACGCTAAAATTGCCCAAAAGAAATTTCTTAAATATAAAAAAGATCCTTCAGCGCCTGCGCATAAAACATCATTTATTTTAACGCATGACTGGGCCATGATCGAATCTCAACTGCATCATACACATTGATAATCTCATGACAGATATTAAAGTCAGAGTCGTGGATTGTTATATTTACCTGAAAACGGATCATGGTTTAATATTTCTATTATTGAAACGGAACAAAAATAAAATTTATGAACACCTCTGGCAAGGCGTGGCGGGGAAAATTGAAGCGGGTGAAACGGCATCGGAAACGGCCATCCGTGAATTGAAAGAAGAAACAGGCCTGAAGCCTGTGAATATGTTTGTGGCGGATCATGTGAGTCGTTTTTATGAAGTCCATGGGGATCGCGTTAACCTTGTGCCCGTTTTTGGGATAGAGGTAAATTCAGATAAGGTTATTCTTTCCCATGAGCATGTTGATTTCAAATGGGTTGACATTGAAGAAGCCTTGAATACCTTGGTATGGAATGGACAAAAAGAAGGTATTCAAATAGTTTATGATATGGTGATGAATAATGATGAGCGAATGAGATGGTCTGAAATATCGTTAGACGTTTAAGGGAAACGATGCTCGACGGGCCTCTTTGCCGTTTACCATAACCGATGAAGCATAAGGAGGAAAAATGTTAGAAGTAGGCAACAAAGCACCAAGTTTTGCACTCCCGGATCAAGATGGGAATGATGTATCCTTAAGTGATTTTTCAGGGAAGAAAGTTGTTTTATGGTTTTTTCCAAAAGCCAGTACACCTGGTTGAACGGTTGAAGGTCAGGGGTTCCGGGATGAACGCCAAAAATTTGAAGATAAAAATACCGTTATTATTGGAATGAGTGCAGATTCAGTTCAGCGTCAAAAAAACTTTAGTGAAAAACAGGGCTTTCAGTATCTCATGTTGAGTGATGAAGAAAAGAATGTGATTAAGGCCTATGGTGCATGGGGAAAGAAGAAACTCTACGGCAGGGAATACGAAGGCATTTTCCGATATACCTATGTGATTGATGAATCTGGAAACATTTCACATGTGTATCCAAAAGTAAAGGTCAAAACACACGCCCAAGATATTTTAGCGGAATTGTAAATTCTGTGTAGAGATGTAATTAATTACATCTTTAAATCAAATATAACGAAATTACCCATCGATGTAATCTCTGGCTGGACCAGGATGCTGGTGGTTACGGGTAAAAAATGTAGGGGAGAGGCATATTTCGCCTCCACTTTAATTCATAATTCCCATTTCACCAAAATCGTTATCAATCGGTTTGGCGACAATTTCTACCATATCGTTTTCAACATCCACATACCAGACCATGCTTAGCATCATATAACTACCGGTCTGGCCGTTTTTCCATCGCTGGATGGTACTAAATCTTGTTTCTTTTATTCCTGTAGAATCTTGTAGAATCTCACGATGGCGTTGGGTTCGATCAAATTCATCTTGATGAATAAAATCTTCGTCGTAACGATGCCCCACCAAATCTGTTTCGTTGTAACCCATGGCCTTTTTCCAATCGCCACTTACATTCGTAATGATACCATCGGATAACCGCCCGGCAATAAATAGAGAGCGTGCATTGATTCGCTCAATTAAATCATCTTTGCTTTTTGATGATTGGAGATTGTGAACTTTACTTTTTAGTTGAGCGATCTCATTTTTTAGACGCACATTTTCATTGACGAAATAATCAATAACCGTCTGTTTATCTTCCATTGTGGGATCAATAGCAGGGGGTAAATCAGGCGTTTGAATTTCTGACCGAACTTTGAGTAAATGTTTCGATGGAATTCGGCCTGTGGTGAGCCAAGTGCTCAGCGCCTGGGGTGTGACGCCAAAATATTCTGCCACTTCATATTTATGGCGATAGCCTTCATGGGTCATTACTTGAGAGATAATTTCTTGAACTTTTGTCATATTGTTAAATCTTTTGTCATATTCTTAAATAATACTTGAAATAAATTAACATAATCTGTAATATTATTCAAGTAATATGAATAATTCTTCAACTTAATTGATAATTAGGATGGAGATTTGTAAAGGAAAAACCATGAAAAAATCAATATTAATAATCATTCTTTTGTATTCCGGGATCATTTATGCCCAGGAAAAAACATTTTTTCTCAAATCTGGTGATAAAGTTTCTGGCACACTTACAGCCGAAACCGATTCTACTTATGCCATTGAAACTACTTTTGGCTCCGTTACCATTAATAAAAAAGACATTAAACCGGAAGAAGCCATTGTTTATCTGAAATCTGGTGACAAACTGAAAGGTGTTATTTTATCTGAAAGTGATGAAGGCATCAAAGTCAAAGCGCAATTTGGAGAAGTATCCATATCGAAAGAAAAGATTGAACGGATTGATTTTAAAAGTATGGGTGCCGTGGGGCGTGGATTTAAAAGGCCCGGTCAAACGGAAGATGGCCGCTGGTATTATGGTAAAGAAAGATTGATTGATGTTTACTTTGACCCCACGGGATATACAGTGGGGGATAATGTTTTGTATTTAAGCCTTTTATCATGGGGATATGGTTTATCAGACCGATTTCAGATTACCTCTAAATGGGGTGGCTACTTTTTGGGTGATTTAAATTTTAGACCCAAATATACGGTATTTAAAAAAGGGACGTTAAAATCGGAACATGCTTTTGCTATTGGTGGTCATTTTCATATGCGGGGATATCCTTCTAAATATGAATTGAAAACAGTGAAAGACTATAGCGTTAACTGGGAGAATGAAACGGATACAACCTGGTATGAACCACGAAATGAATGGCGACGAGTAGGAGAAGAAGGATATTTATTCGATGAAGACCGCGGCGGTGATAAAATGTGGATGGAATATTTTGCAGCCTACACCATATCCAATTTAAAAAAGTCGGGACAGGGGAGAGTGAATCATACAATTGGTGCGACCCTTACAACTTATCCCGGCTATGATCCCATGCCCAGAGCTTATTATGCCATTCATGCGGACGCGAGGCGAAATCTGAAACTCATCTTTGAAGCATTCTATGATCCCTACTGGGCTTCCGCTTTAGAATTTGCTGATAATAAAGAAATAACTGAAGTTGATTTCGATTTCGGATTCATATACGCTTATAGCGAAAGTCTTCAAATTGGGATTCATTTTCAACGACCGTGGATCGCTTTCTACTACAAATTTTAGTTAAGGAAGCAGCAATATGGGTAGTATCAAAGTAGCTGATAGGTATAATTAGAGAAACATAGTTTGAATATTAAAAATAAATCTCTCATCACCGGGATGATTGCCACAGCTTTAACTATTGGAATTCTTGAGTCGGAGACGGTGCACCTTTCTGGCCCTTTTCTTTATGGAAACGAGAATGGTGTTTCTTTAATCTTGGAAAAAGAGAATGACACGTTTGAAATTCAACCGGGCAAACAAATCATCATCAATGATAAAATTTATACCTACAAGTCTGTGGATATGGCATCCCAAACACTTCTTTTGGAAAATAGTTCTCTTCCCTTAGGTGACGTTAGTGCTATCAATTATATCACTGGGACGAAAATGAAAGAACGCGGACTCAAAGGATTAAAGACTGGCGGGATGGTTGGAGTCGCAGTGGGCGCTGTCTTGGGATCTTATGAGGGATATTACCATTATTTGGCTTTAACAGTCCCCATGTGTGCCGCCGTGGATGGGGTTGCTTTCGGCATTGTAGGGGCAGGGATCGGTTACAAAGAAAAGAAAACTCAAACCTATTCATTGGGTGAAAATGGTTGGAAAATTACAAATGAATAATCAGTATAGTTAATTTTTAGTCCTTAAATGAAAAGAAGGCATTTATTCAATCCAATTTGATTCAATGATTTAAATTTGGTGGAGAGATTTTCGAGAGAATTTTGCAAATAGACAAAAGGGTGGCAACCATGTTTTCTGTAGAACAGACGAATATATTAGACAATCCCCATCTGCCTTCGGCATCTTCCCCACATTGGGGAAGAAATAATATGGCGATTGGATTTGTCCTTTTAATTTTCCCCATTGTGGGGGAACACAAAGGGGATTTAAAAAATGGAAGAGAAAGTTTCCTAGGCCGAATGCAAAATAGAGATTAGTAATCCATAAATATTGAGCGATAAAACTATTGGGGGACGAATAAGAACAAAAATGGAAAGGCAACCATGTTTTCTGTAGAAAAGACCAATATATTAGATAACCCCCGGAAACGGCGGAATTATGTGTATCTGGAACACACCCAAAGTTTGTGTTCTAAATGTTTGCGCGTGGTGGATGCGAAGATCATCCGAACTGACGATAATAAAATAGTCCTCCGTAAATGGTGCCGTGAACACGGCTTTGAATCCTGTCTCCTTCATTCTGATGCGGATTGGTACCTCCATGCCCAGAAGTATAATCGTCCCGGCGACATTCCCCTAAAATTCCCCACAGCGGTCGAACGAGGCTGCCCCTACGATTGTGGTGTTTGTCCGGACCACGAACAGCACATGTGTCTCGGCCTCATTGATCTGACAGACGATTGTAACTTGGCCTGTCCCACCTGTTTTGCCGACAGCAAAGGATCTGCCTATCTTACTATGGATCAGATTAAAGCATCCTTGGATGGCTTCATCGCGCAGGAGGGCGTGGGCGCTGTGATTCAATTCTCCGGCGGTGAACCCACCATGCATCCCCAAATAGTAGAAGCAGTGAAAGAAGCGGTGGATCGCCCCACAGAAGTGGTGATGATTAACACCAACGGAATCAAATTCGCCCAAGATGAAGATTTGATTAAACGACTGGTGGATGTGAGTGAAAATAAATTAGAAATCTACCTCCAGTTTGACGGTTTCACAGATGAGGTGCATCAAGCCATTCGCGGGGCGAAGTTGGCGGACATTAAAATGAAAGCGATCGAAAATATGCTGAAACATGGTTTGCCCATTAATTTGGCATCGGTGATTCAGCGGGGAGTGAATGAAGATCAAGTGGGTAAAATTGTAGAATTTGGCATTGAAACCAAGGGTATCCGCGGTGTGAATTTTCAGCCTGCATTTTTCGCCGGGCGCTATGATCATGATATGAATCCCATGGACCGCGTCACCAATACGGAGATTATGGATCGGTTGGAAAAACAGACCGACGGCATGTTCCGCAAAACAGATTTTATGCCATTGCCCTGCAGCCATCCCTCCGAGATTGCACTCACTTATGCCTACATTAAGGGAAAAAAAGTAAAACCCATCCCCCGCTTTATCGATCTGGATCCTTATATGGATCAATTTATTAATACCATTTATACGGATCCCCGGCCTATTTATAAAAAGGCCATCGAAGGATTGTGGTCTGCTTCATCCAGTTTTAACTCTATGAAGACACTCTACGATTTTTCCTGCGTTTGTGGCATCCCAGTGAAAAAGGATTTCTTTACAGAAAAAGGGCGCCAGAAAATTGCCGACGAAAATGCATTTCGCATTATTATGATTCAGTTCCAGGATAAGTATAACTGGGATATGAAGGTGGTGAAAAAATGCTGCATTGGTTTTGCCATGCCTGATGGACGGACCATCCCATTTGATGCATACAATGTATTGTATCGTGAGACCCACGAAGTGAAGCATTGGCAGAATGGCAATGTACCGAATAAAGTACCCATGCCCACGCCTTATGGATTTGTATCTCAAAATGGCAATGGCGCTATAAAATCGAATGGACAATTAAATGGACAAAAAACACCCACAAAAGAAAAGGCAACTTATGAATAAAGCACGCACAATCTTATTATCAGGATTAGCCACCGTTACGCTAACCATAACTTTAATTGAAGCGGGATTTCTCAAACTGGAATCTCAACCACTTATCGCCCAGGAAGATGGGATCGGATTAACGCTGGAAAAGGATGGTGAACAAGTGTTGATTCCCCTTGAGGAATGGGTGATTGTATCCAGTGCCTACGATCCCAGTAATACAGTGGGTGGTCTATATATGGGTATGACGGTTGATGCACTCCGCATCCAGGAGAAAGGGGAACCCTTTGAAAGGGAAATCCCTATAGATGAAATTGGTTCGATTTTTACAGGAAAAACAAAAAGTATGAAGGAATATGTTTGGGGTGGCGTAAAGCTTGGTGGCTTGGTGTCTGTGGGGTTAGGTGGCGTTGCAACTGTTGTTTTTTTAGCCGATGGTGGAGGGGCAGATGCATTCCTCTGTGGGGGAATAATGGCATTGTTTTCAGGCATCTATACGGTGCCTGGTGGCGTTTTGATAGGATTTATCCGCGGTAAAGTTGCGGAAGGTAAAGCAGTGGAATATGTAATTGGAAATGGGGAATGGGTGGTTGTAAAATGAAACGGATGAAAAAAACTTACCTATTATTATTTATATTTCTTTCATTGGGCCAGTTAGTATCTCAAAATGTTAGCGGAAAATCCTATTGGATTTTCACGAATGCCGGTGAAATAAAAGATTATAAAATATATGCCATTGCGGGAGATTCGTTGGTAATCAATAATGGCTGGGATATGAAAATCCCCATCGCCGAAATTGAGCGCTTTGCACTATCACCACAACCCAGCGCTTCGGGACAATTTTGGGGAAAACAATTGGGTTCGTGTGTGGGCCTTATGGGTGGATTTGTAGCCGGCGTAATTGTTTTTCCTCAATCGTTGGGTGTAAGAAATGAAGGTATCAATGGTTTACGCGCGTTTATTTTTGCCGGCGCCTTTGCCGGTGCTTATTATGGGAAAAAAATGGCGGGGAAGCGTTTTAAGGATAAACCTTTACCATTGGTTAATATGTCCACAATGACCCTCAGCGAAAAGAAGAAATATATTCAGTCGAATTTGATTATAAATTGAATGGGGTTTCTGCTATCCATCATAATCGGGTTATCAGCCATGATACCGGGGGGAAATGACATGATTCAATTGGCGGGTATTCAATTTAAAGTTATTCAAAATGGTGATTCGGATCATCGGTATATTTGGGTCCACGGCGATGAGCAGACGGCAAAAATGGCATTAGAAAATCATATGAAAATACAAGAAGGCACAGCGTTTCTTGTGACAGGGATTTTGCGTGAAGCTGAATTTTTTGGCGGCATTATTGACCCCAACCGGATTTTTTCATCCGAAGGGGCCAAAGCCAATATTCAAAAATACAATCGAAAATGGTCCCGGGCAAAAAAAGCAGAAACACTTGAAATAATTAATCGAGATCGGGATTCTTTTTTAAATAAAATTCTACCGAAAAATGGTGGATTGTTAATCGCCCTCCATAATAATTATAAAGGATATAACGTTAAAAAAGAGGTTCGTAATAGTGATGAAGTATCCATTAAGAAAGACCAAAATCCCCGGGACTTTTTCATCTGCACATCCCGGGCTGACTATGAGGTTTTAACCCAATCGCCGTTCAATGTAGTCCTCCAGGAAACTATGCCAAAAAAAGATGATGGTTCACTTTCCTGGGCGGCTATTCGACATGGGGTGCGTTATGTAAATATCGAAACACGCCTGGGGTGGCTCAGTCAGCAGAAGAAGATGTTGAACTATCTGGAAGATCATCTGAAATGAATTTTGACTGGATTTATCTTTTATCTTTTATTTTTGGTCTTTTATTCCTCTACTGGTTTGTTTTTCTCTTCGCTGTCTGGCTGAAAGGCTATTTTACTGATATGAAACTGGATCGGTGGTTTAATCAATCACTGGGAATAGGTGGGTATTTTCTCGGTGCCTTCGCCGGCGCCGTTACGCCCTTTTGTTCATGCACAACTGTCCCCATTTTCGCAGGCATGGTGGGTAATAATATTAAACACGGCTATGCCATCAGTTTTCTTATCGCTTCCCCAACCATCAATCCACCGGCCCTTATTTTATTCTATGCCCTCTTTGGCGGCAAGCTGACTTTCATCTATGCCTTAGTCTGTTTTGCTATCGCCGTAATTGGCGGTATGATATTGGGAAATGAACGATTCAAATCATCATTAGTTGAAATATTTATGGTGAATGAAGATGAAGGATTTCGGTGGTCCGAAGTGAACCGCCAGTATGTTGGCTTCCTGAAAAGCCTGGCCCCGGTGATTGTCATTGCCGCTGCAATCGCCACGAGTCTCAAGGGATGGCAGCCATCGGAAGCATTTTTAGGATATACTTCAGGGAATACATCTGCCATTCCATTATCAGTTGTTTCTGGCGGCATTCTCTATGCAGATATTGCCATGCTGCTCCCCATCGGTCAGTTATTTCTGGATAAGGGGTTAGATATCGGGTTGGTATTTTCATTCATGATGGCTGCTTCCGGCGTGGGGCTCCCGAGCCTCCTGTTACTCACCCGTATTTTCAAAAAAGACCTTTTGGGCTTTTACCTCTTAACCATTTTCATTTTGTTCACCTTAGCAGGATTTTTTATCTCATGGATACTGTAGTTCTCTTTATCCTTTACGGATTATTTTTTGCCTTTCTTACCGCACTCATTGCAGAGAAGAAAGGATATCCCGTTCGGAATTGGTTCTGGCTGGGATTTTTACTGGGATTTATTGCCACGGGGATTTTACTTTTTCAACCAAAAATCAAATCGGAGACTAATGAAACATAAACAACTTATCCTATTTATTCTGATTATGTGGGGCGGATCGGTCCATGCGGCATCCGGTCAGAAATGGGAGGTGAAAACAAAAACGAAACTTTACCAAAATGTAGAAGTCTTTGCCATTGAAAAAGATGCACTTAAGATTACCAATCGAAAAGGTGATTCCCAGCTAATCCCCATTGTTGATATAACCAAAATTGAAAAAGTATCATTAATTAAAGAAGGATTGTATGGTGCATGTGGGGGATATCTTGGTATGGCTGCAGGTGCTTTCTTTGGTTGGCCATTATTTCCCAAATGGGGCCATGACGAAGGGCATGCAAATGGTTTGGCGGTGACCATGGGATTGGGTGCTATGGCAGGAGTGATATATAGAAAAAAAGTGGTAGGATTTATAAAGAATCGATTGGGATTTCCTGTCGATCGTTCGGAAATAGAACGATTGTCTATAGATCAGAAGAAAACTTGGATCAGATATAATGTACTTCAGTAATTAAATTTAAATGAACAACCCTTACAAGTGAATATGAATCAAATAGTTATTTACACCACCCCCGAGACCCCTCCTCACACGAGGAGGGGATTTAGGGGAGGAGAAAGAAATTGAAATGTATCCTATAATATATCAGTCAGACACATTAATTATTGATGCCTATTCCGTCTTTTTCCTATTGGCATGGATGGTGGGTGGCGTGGTGTTTTATCGAGAATTCCGTCGCATGGGCTGGGAATTGGAACAGATGCTTTTTGTTATGGTGGGTGCCATCGTGGGCGCTGTGATTGGTTCCTATTTCTTTAATGTATTTTTCGCCGGATTTGAAGAAGTACCGGAACGAATTCGAGCCCTCGATTTTGCAGGAAAAACCGTATTGGGCGGTATCGCCGGCGGATTTATGGGCGTGGAATTGGCGAAGAAAAAAATTGGTTACCCCCATTCTACCGGAGATGCATTTGCTGTGGCAATTCCATTGGGACATGCCATCGGTCGCATTGGCTGTCTATTGGGTGGATGTTGTTTTGGTACGCCGTGCACATTGCCTTGGGCCATTACCTATCCGGAAGGGTCCATGGCCCATCTCACTCAAATGGTGACGGGCATTATTCCTGAAACGGCGATCACTTCATTGGCGGTCCACCCGGCACCGGTTTATGAAATTATATTCAATTTGGCACTTTTTGGATACTTGTGGCAAAAACGGGGATCCTATAAAGTACGGGGCAGTTCATTTCGATTGTATTTGGCAGCATACGGATTATTCAGATTTTTTGAAGAATTTGTGCGGGGCGATTCCCCTTTCCCTGTAGATGGGTTTTTGAAAGCACCCCAATGGTTATTGTTAATGGCGGTGGCTTATTTCGGATGGCGGTATTACCAGAATGAATATAAAGTGAAAGTTGAAAATTGATTATAGCCGCCACTATTTTTATGGTTCTGTTTGGTGTCTCAGGATTAGTAGATGGGGTGTATTACCACGATTATAAATATAAATTATTTCGAGATAAAGAATCGATTCTTGAGCATATTATTCATACATTTCGTGCCATCGCTTTTCCCATTGTGGTTTATAGTTTATTTCTAAAAGATTTTGGCGGTTGGCCCATGATGGGGGGCGTTATTGTAGTTATAATTGATATTATTTTTCTGGCGATTGATGTACGAATTGAGGGGCATTCCCGAAATCGATACGGCGGTCTGTCCAATGGCGAATATGCTACCCATCTTTTTGCCAATACATGTCATTATGTATCTATTGCACTGATACTGGCGGCTAAGCCCGCAGAAGCATGGACTTTCACCCAATCATTCGAATTGATGCGACCTTATCCTGAAATGACGGTATGGTTAGGGAGTGCCTTTGTAACAGGCGGTACCATCGCAGCCGTCCTCCATTTTTGGCAATGGAGTCAATATTTTACGAACAATAAACCAAATATATTGAAGGAGGGTTAATAAAAAATGAAAACAATTAAATTGCTTTTGGTTATGATTATTTTTTCAATCTTACTTCCGGCTCAAGGAGATGACTTCGATTCAAAATATTATAATGAAACGATTTATCTTCAACAGGGATTTCTGGGATCAAAATATATGATGGGTGGTTCATCTTATTCATTGGTGACCATAGGGGGCGAATTAAACCGGTATTCAGATTCAGCTGAATTATATAGTCAATATAAATTTATGCGGTTGGTGAGTATGGGATTAATGGTTGCAGGCCCTATAGCCAGTGCTGGGTTGACAAGGCCTGGTGGAGGAGAAGATATGGACGATACCTTTATGTCTGTATTTATTGGCTCAATGATCTTGGGTGCATTTTCTCAAATAGAATCGATCAACAAACTCCATGAAGCAGTGTGGGTATATAATGGTCATCAGTTGAATAAGAAAGAATTTGGGAAACGGATCCCGAATGAATAAAATATTTAGTTAATGGAAAAAAACAATTGAATAATCCAATCCGTCATGGCGGAGACCAAGTAGCCTCTGTTTTGAAAGGTCGAAAGGTTCCTCGTGTATTTACACTCATCGGCGGGCATGTTTCCCCCATTCTTGTGGGCTGCCGTAGTTCTAACATTCCTGTAGTGGATGTCCGTCATGAAGCGACGGCAGTTTTTGCGGCGGATGCAACGGCAAGACTTACAGGAATTCCGGGCGTGGCAGTTGTCACCGCCGGACCTGGGGTGACCAATACAGTCACAGCAGTAAAAAATGCTCAAATGGCCCAATCACCGGTGATCATTATTGGCGGCGCCACTGCCACCTTACTTAAAGGAAGAGGTGCACTTCAGGATATTGAACAAAAATCTGTGCTCAAACCACATGTTAAAGGATTGTGGCAAGTCAAAAAGATTCGAGAGTTAACATCTATATTGAATGAAGCTTTTAATTGTTCTCAAGCAGGAATCCCCGGCCCGGTTTTTGTGGAAGTTCCCCTCGATTTACTTTATCCGGAATCGATCGTCCGAGATCTTTATTCCAACCCATCCGGACAAAGCTGGAGGGCAAAGTTTCAGAACAAATATATTGAATGGCATCTTAATCGTATATTCACCGCAGGGGACAAAAATGAACCTGTTCCACCCACACGGCATTATTTGAAAACTCCGAATGTAGCACCCATTGTCAATGCACTTAAAAAAGCAAAGCGACCCCTGATGATCATGGGTAGTCCGGTTGTAAGTAACCCTGAAAATGTTCAAGATGTCATCCAATCAATTGAAAATATAGGAGTTCCTGTTTATTTGACTGGGATGACTCGGGGATTGCTTGGACGCAAGTGCGACCTGCAATTTCGACACCATCGCAAAGACGCATTGCGTGAGGCAGATTTTGTATTGCTGGCAGGCGTAGCTACGGATTTTAGATTGAATTATGGCCGCCAGATTCGATCCTCAGCATTTCTTGTATCTGTCCACCCGGATGTTGAATTGCTAAAATTAAATCGTAAACCAAATATCGGTATTCATGGGAATCCTGTAAAAGTTTTGTTGGAATTAGCGCGGCAAATGCCCTCAAGCAAGATAGATCGGAAGGATTGGTTTCAATCCATGGAAAAACGTGAAAGGGAAAGAATACAGGAAATTGAAACAAAAGCCAGTGAATCCATGACTGGCATCAATCCGTTGGCCTTGTTTAATCGATTGGAGGAACTGATCCCAGAGAATGCTTTATTGGTTGCGGATGGGGGAGATTTTGTTGCCACGGCAGCTTACACACTGAGTCCCCGGTCACCCTTAAGCTGGCTCGACCCCGGTGCATTTGGGACATTGGGTGTTGGGGGTGGATTTGCCATTGGTGCAGCTTTGGCCTGTCCCGAATCGGAGATTTGGATTTTTTGGGGTGATGGTGCATGTGGATTCAGCCTGACAGAGTTTGAAGCACTTGCGCGGCAAAAAATTGGTGTAATTGCTGTGGTGGGTAATGACGGTGGGTGGACCCAAATTGTACGGGACCAAGTTGAATTATTAGGCGATGATGTTGCTTGTGGCTTAAGCCAAACTGATTATCATATTGTCGCAGAGGGGTTGGGTGGTCGTGGAATCAAAATATCTTCGTTAGAAGAAATTACGAATGCTGTTGCCCAGGCGAGAGAATGGGCAGGACAGGGAATACCAGTATTAATAAATGTAATTCTGGGTAAGTCAGATTTTAGAAAGGGATCAATTTCAGTTTAGGCGTTTATGCCGAATTTGTTTAACAAACCTACCTAATCCTTTTCGGATTCGTAAAATTTATAAGGTATTTAATCAATTTTTAGACTATTCTCTATATACACTTTGTCATTTAGCCTATCATCTAAATAACCCATCATGACCGAATGGCCCGTGATTTTTTTTGGGTGAGTATCGTCATCCATGGCAGTCAAATGGATGGGCATTTTATTCATGGAAATGAAAGCGGTATTCTCGTTGCAGACATAAAGGGACGGTGGTGATGTTTCTACCAATGATTCCCATTCGAATTGAATATGAAAATCACCTTCGTCAATGCCAAGCTTCATATCCGGATTGTCAGATGTCAAAGGTGCCCCGGTGTATAGGGGGAGCATGGCTTGGAGAATGACCCAAGGCATTGAGTTGGGCAGAATATTGATGTGGTAGGTTTGATCTTCAAAAAGGTCGATTGCATGTTGAATGCCGTTTGCATTCACCAATAGGTTGTAATGGCTGAGTTGAATCCCATTCCCTTGGTTCCAAAATACCATTGCCTCATGCTTTAACAATGGTTTGAATGTGGGATTATGATCCTCCGAGAACGATTTGATTTGTTCAACATAATCGGTTTCAGCAGTGATTGTCATGTTTGGAGATGTTGAATCTTTTGCTGCATCTATTTCTCCATCACCCGTCATTACTAAAGATGCACCCATTGTCCAGATGCCAAAGGCCAGGATTTCACATTGGGGAAAAGGGAGTTGATCCATGAGGATACGATCTTTGGGTTTTACCCCTTCGGATACGAGCCAATTTGCCGTCTGTTGAGCCTTTCGATATACTTTATCCGATGTGAGGCCCAAATCGGCATAAACCATTTTTTCTCCATACTTCACATTTTGCCCATCCACTAATGATCGAAGGTTGGGGTAGGGGACCATGTGTTCTATGGGTTCCACATTCCCCAGGCATTGGGCTTGGTAAATCCGTTTTTGAAGTTTGTCTGTCATGGGTGAAGTAAAGAATTAATATATTTTGGGTATTAATTTTTTTCTATTGAAAGAAGTTTCTAAAAAATGCGCTTTATATTTATCGTGTAGATATTTTTCTTGTCTTGGAATATGTACAAATAAAAAATCGTATAATTGATAGCAAAGCGCAATGAATGATATCCACCAAACTCCTGTTGCTATAAACCACATGGCAGGTTGGGATAAGATTTCCCCAAAATAATTTATATAAAGTGCGTGTTTGTAAAGCCCGCCCGAATAAATTTTAAGTTCGGATTTATTTTTAATTTTCCATTGTCTGCGTTGAAATTCAGAAATCAACGTAATGCTTGTACCCAGTATATATATTAAGAAAAATATTAAATACCAAAAATTCAATGATTGATTAAAGTATATATTAAGATGAGTCAAAACCAACGGTAAGATACAAAAAAGAAATATGCCAGTGATTGCATCCGTTACATTTGGGTATTTTAATCGACTGATGGCTTGGTGAGTGACATTATTTTTTTTAACAAAATTGATTAAATAAAAAAACCGAGCTTGAAAAATGAATAGAACTAAATAAAATAAAACTCTATTTGATATTTGAAAATCTTCTCTTTCAGTATTAATTATATTAACATCTGAAAATAAAAATACTGCTGATAGAAATAGAGAGAATACTATACCTATGCTAATTATTACTTTTGAAGTTTGGATTTTCATACTTTAGAAATGAATTTATTAGATTAAAATAATGTCACTTATTAAGGCTTGATCAAACGTTCAATTTCAAAACGATCTGTTATACGGCAATACCCATTGGGTCCGCTCGTTATATTCAACACAAACTCATTTATTAATGTGTATTTAATTGGTTTCTTCTTGCTTGATAATGTAATAGGTAAGCCCTTTTTGTTTGATTTTTCAAAAAAGATCTCTGAATAAATGTTTCAACATCTGTTTGTTTCGCTAAAAACGGTTCCAATAATCTATCTCTTCGTTTAACTGTGATATCTAGCCTCTTAGCAAACTCATGAAAATCATCTAATCCAACGCGCCCGTTTTTCTTCATCGCTTCCGATTCAAAGTTGTCTTTGAACAGGCCACCGTCCAAGGCAAAATCAGTATCATCAACATGTATTCGTGTGTTCACCAGATCATAAGCAGGTGATAAAGCATAATCTCCGCTCTGAGTTTCTAAAACAGAGAAGTTTTTTAAATGTGCATCTCCATTTGAAAACAAATAGTTGAAAACGATAAGGCTGAATAGTTTTTCCAACTCAACGATATGCGCAGGTACATACTTTACAATCAATTCTGCCAACGCTTCATAACTATATTCGTATTTAAAATTAACGCCTTCATTTTCCGATGTTTTACCGGCAAGTGTCGCGAAATCTTCTTTGCCCCATTTTATGCCATCTTCTTTTATATCAAATCGTTTGGTTATATACGCTGGTTCTCCATTTTTAAAAAATATCAACACATTTTCAGCTATTGGGATACCATAAACTTGTCTTGCAATCTGCATGGTTAAATGTTCATTAGCCGGAACTTGATCAACTTTTTTAAGATCTCTTGGAATCGGTTTTAAGATATAATTACCCTGTTCGCCTTCATCGGTTAAGCGCAGCTTATTTTTGTCAAGAATTAGTGAGAGTTTTTCCTGCACACCTGATATGGAAATACGGTTCCGGTTTTCTAAAAATTTTTTAGCATCTTCTTCGCTGACCTGGGGAGGGTTGTAAGGCAGAATATGACTTACCTTTCTGCCGTTAAATACTTTATTCAAACAAGTTTTGCTATACGTATTAAAACCCTTAGCTAACGTTCCCGGGCAATATTTAATTTCAGATATGTTCATTTTTTTTCACGTTCAATAGTGACGGCTCCGATGGTATCAGTTGCGGCGGTTGCCACTAGCAGTCCGAAGTAATCATTTTCGTCAATTTTTAGCTGTCGGCATTGCAGCTTCTTGTTCACTCCTTCGGAAAGCATATTAAAGAAAAAGGGGAATAGGTGGTCTGCTCGGTATGTTTGCTGTGTTTTAGGCAGCGTCAAGCTAATTGCAGGCAGGTTGTCATTGGTAAACCAGGTATCATCATAGCGAAACTCATAATTTTTAGGATTATACTGTATTAAGGTTCCGGCCAGTTGTTCGTTTCGGTATACTTTTGCCACTCGCATTTATTAGTGTATTGTTTTTTTTACGTCCAGTTTTAATTCCATACCCAACACGTCTGCCAGTTTAATCAGTGTGTTGAAGGTAGGGTTGCTTTTACTGCTTTCCAACGCTTTCAATGTGCGCAGGCCTACACCGGACAATTCAGCAAGATGTTCTTGCGTAACGCCCAGTATTTTACGTCTTGTCTTTAGTGTGTGTATGAGTTCATTTAAGTGCATTATACAGCTCTTTTATGTGTGAATATAAACAATGATTCAGGAAATACACAATAAAAAGCAGTAAATGGCACTATTTATTATTTGTGGCTCTAGATTGAACTAATATTCATTCAATAGTGCTGGTTAATGCACTTTCATATATTTTCAATGTCTGTTGTCTATTTTTGGTTGTGCCGAAAATCAGAACAACAGAATCGTTCTTTATTCCTAGTTTTTTATCAAGTGTTACTCACATTTAAATTTTTTCCAGTTCCAATTCTTACCAACGTTTCACCAAACCCAATATTGTGTTCAGCTTATTTACTCTGCAAATAGACGTTATGTATTATCTACATGATCTGTAATAAGTTAAACAATGAGGATTGTTATCCATCAGGTTTAATTTTCCGTTCAATTTCAAATCGATCTGTTACCCGGCAATACCCATTGGGTCCGGCTAGCCGGCCGATGGGTTGGAGTTTTTCTAAATCGATCCGCCCGCTGTCATATAGTTCACCAGCCACATGAAAAAGTACAATGGTTCCCAAAACGAGGAATCCGCTTCCGGGGCTGCCATCACCTACTTCGATTATTTGGTTCAATTCACATTCGAAAGTCACTTTTGATTCCTTCACCCGCATAACATCTATTTTTTCACAGGAAACTGGTGTAAGCCCGGATTCATCGAATTCACTGATTTCCGGTGGAAATTCTGTAGCGGTGGACACCATTTCGGATGCGAATGATTCACTCACAATATTCAACGCGAAGACGCCCGTATCCTGAATATTTTTCAACGTATCTTTAATTTGTCCATCAGATCCTCGCCTCACAGGACAAAAAGAAATAGTAGGTGGATTTGAACATACACCGTTGAAAAAAGAGAATGGCGCCAAATTATCAACACCATCTTTCGATTTGGTCGATACAAAAGCAATGGGGCGAGGTACAATGGACCCAATCATGAGTTTATAATTATCTTTAAACGATTGTTGATTTGGTTCAATAATCATTTTTCCTCCTGCCAGGAGTAAGGATAATCGGCATCGTCAATTGCAGTAAGAGAATCTGCATATTGAAGAGGTGTAAACGTGTCAATCATGACGGCCAATTCTATTGTTTCCTTTTTTCCGATGGACGCTTCAATCTTTCCAGGTTGAGGACCGTGGGGCAATCCCATAGGATGAATCGTCATGGACTCCGGTTCCATACCTTTTCGGCTCATGAAATTTCCTTCTACATAATAAAGTACTTCATCCGAATCCACATTGCTGTGAGCGTAGGGCGCAGGGATGGCCGCTTCATGATAATCGAATAGTCGCGGAACAAAGGAACAAATGACGAATCCGGGAGACTGAAATGTTTGATGAATAGGCGGTGGTAAATGAACCTTCCCCGTGATGGGCATAAAGTCATTAATGTTAAAAATCCATGGAAAGTAATATCCATCCCAACCAACCAAATCGAAAGGATGATGGGTATATGTATAGGCTTGGAAACCACCTTGTAGCCGAACAAGTACAGTCATAGGATCAGCATTTGTTATGGGATCTGTCCATTCCGGAGTTCGGATATCTCTTTCGCTATAGGGTGAATGTTCCATGAGTTGGCCAAACCGATTTCGATATCGGTCCGGCGTTTCGACCGGTCCGGAAGATTCCACCACAAGTATGCGCATGGGTTCAACTATTTTTATTTGCCAAATTACACCCCGGGGAATAACCACATAATCTCCCGGTTTTAATTCTAGTTGACCAAAATTGGATAAAAATTCTCCCTTTCCGGTGTGGATAAACAGCACTTCATCATAATGTCCGTTCCGATAGAGATAATCCATAGATTGATCCACATGTGCTTTATGAATAATGGTATCCTGATTAAATAAAAGGGGAATTCGGGCCGAAATAGGATCGCCCTTGGACTTTAATTCACCGGTGCGAATGTGCCGATTTTTATGGGGTCCTGTCTGTGATTCTAATTGAATAGGCGCCCAATCACCTATAGCTTCTACTGTGGTGGGTGGATTCAGATGATACACATTGGAATAGAGGGAATTGAATCCCTCACGGCTAATGAGTTCTTCCCAATATAAATTATCGGACGCATCTTTCATTTGAATATGTCGCTTGTTTGGAATATTTCCACGTTTTTGATAAAATGGCATTGTTGATCCTTAATTAAAGATGTAGAGTCACGGTCACGCCAAGGGCAGGTAAACATACCGTTTCTCTACACGATTTTATTTTCCAAAATTCCCAGTCGTTCTACTTCTAATGTAACCACATTTCCTTTTTGAATCCAACCGCCGGTATTTTCAGGCCGGAGTTCTAAGATGCAGCCTGTACCTACGGTTCCAGATCCAATGTAATCACCGGCATGAAGCGTTGCATTTTTACTGGCATGTTCAATCATTACGCCAAATGAATGGTAGAGATCGTTTGTATTTCCTTCGGATATTTTTTTTCCATTCACGTGGCAGGTCATCTTCAGAGATAATTTTCCATCTTCTCCAATAGAATTCGCTAATTCATCCGGCGTGACCATATAGGGCCCAAAACTGGTTCCAAAATCTTTACCTTTGGCTGGACCTAATCCCAAGGCCATTTCTTCTCGTTGAAAATCGCGTGCAGACCAGTCATTGCAAATGGTGTATCCACCAATAAATGCATCTACATCTTTCGCAGGGATATTTCGACCCCCGTTGGCGATAACGGCAGCAAACTCCAATTCGAAATCTAATTCTTTGGAAGGTGCAGGGTAGGGGATATTTTGTTGATGCCCATAAAGGGCTGTTGGATTGGAAAAATAAAACACAGGCAAATCATACCAGAGAGGATTCATGTCCAGTCCACGGTTAGCTCTTGCCGTTTTTACATGCTGCTCAAAGGCATAAAAATCCCGAAATGTTTTTGGTTCCGAAACCGGGGGTAACAATTGAACCGAATCAATAGTTTGGGCAACGGGTTTTTCATTAACAAAGGAATTTTCCAGTTGAGGTTCAGGAAGAAATTGATCCAATTGTTTTAATGTTTCGAATATTTCAGACCAGTTCTCTAAGGCCAACTGTAAAGAAGAAGGAATAGACATAAATTTTGAATTTCCGTGATTCTCATCTATATAAATGGCAGCATCTAATACATCTACAACCCATTCATTTCGGATAAAACCAAATCTGGGTTTCGAACTTTTACTCCTTGTGTAAGTTACAAACTTCAATTAAAGATTTCCCCGCCGTTCCTGTTCAATTTCAATCGATTCAAATAATGCCTGAAAATTTCCCTGCCCGAATCCGCGAGATCCTTTTCGCTGAATAATTTCGTAAAAAAGGGTGGGTCGATCTTCCACCGGTTTAGAAAAAAGTTGGAGCAGATAGCCCTCATCGTCCCGATCTACCAAAATCCCTAAATCTTTTAATGGCGCCAATGCTTCATCAATGGACCCGACTCGATCAGAGAGTTCATCATAATATGTGTCCGGTACATAGAGGAAATCTACACCATTATTTCGCAGTGCGGTGATGGTTTTGATAATGTCATCAGTTAACAGGGCGATATGCTGCACGCCTGGACCTTCGTTAAAATCCAGATATTCTTCTATCTGAGATTTCTTCAAACCGGATGCTGGTTCATTAATGGGAAATTTTACTTTCCAATTTTTAGACCGCATGACTCGGCTTTTTAATGCAGAAAATTTGGTTGAAATATCATTTTCATCAAAGACAACAAAATTGGTAAAACCGAATACATCTTCATAAAAATCACGCCACTCATTCATTTTCCCTTCTTCTACATTGCCTACAATATGATCGATCAACAGTAAGCCCGGATCTTCAAATTTCAAGTCCGGCAATTCCAAAGTGATGTAACCCGGCTCCCATAAACCATTATAATCATTTGAATTGACAAATGAATGGATGGTGTCACCATAAGTTTTAATGGCGGCTTTTCGATATGTTCCGCTTTCATCTTTGGTGGATTCTGATTCATAAACAGATTCAGCGCCGCGGCTCACACAGGAATCATGGGCAGTTTTTTCGCATTCCGCTTTGAATGCAATATCCCGAACACCGTCGCCATGTTTTTTCAACCAATCCGATGCTGGATGGTCCGAAGAAAGAGGCGTGGTAAAAACAAAAAAGATTTTATTCTGTTTTAAGACATAACTGACCCGATCACTTTGTCCTGTCTCTGGCCCCGCATAGGCGTAGGGCTGCATTCCAAAAACAGAGCGGTAATAGTGAACGGCTTGTTTTGCATTCCCTACATAGAATTCCAAATGATTCACCTCAGTGATGGGAAAATATTCCGTTCCAGTCCATTCAGTTGTAATTATTGCCATAATATATTTCTCCTAATTGATTATCAGATTATAAAACCTGACAAAGGCTTTCAATACATTTTTGATTTTCATTTTCAAGGCCAATCGAAATGCGAATGCAGTTAGGCCAGCCAAATCCCGTGAGTTGCCGGACGATGATTCCTTTTTCTAAAAGCGCTTGGGTGAGTCTGGATGCCCGTTCTTCGGATTCCCAGACTGTGGTGATAAAGTTTGTTGCGGATGAAACGTGTTCAATGCCAAGTGTATCGAATTCCTTTTTTAAAAAGGCCATCCCATTTTTATTTAAATCTAATGTGTTTTTCAAAAACACATTGTCATCCAATGCAGCTTTTCCGGCAGCTTGGGCCGCAAGCGACGGTTCGAATGGTACTTTCACTTTCATCAAATTCCCGATCAAGCTTTCATGAGCAAACCCATATCCTATCCGGATACCAGCTAAGCCGTATGCTTTTGAAAAAGTGCGAAGTGTTATCACATTATCATAACGGTAATTCATGGAATCGGGATAGTCGTGAGATTTTTGGGCAAATTCGTAATAGGCTTCATCTAAAATAATCAATACCCGCTCTGGCACATGAGTGTAAAATTCATCAAACTCTTGCCGGGTGATTGTGGTTCCCATGGGGTTATCCGGATTGGCAATATAAATAATCTTGGTATAGTCGGTTATTTTATCTGCCATGGCTTCCAGATCGTAGTGATAATGCTTCATGGGAACCCAGTGGATGCGCCGGCCCGATGCATTAGCCAAAACTTTAAATCCGATGAATGAATTTGCCGCACTGATAATTTCATCATCACTCAATAAAAAGGTCCGCATAATCGTGGACATGATGCCTTCGGATCCTGCGCCCAAAACCACATTTTCTATTTTAATATTGAATCGATCTGCCAGTTTGGTACGGAGTTCATACCCGGTGGCATCGGGGTAACGATGGAGATTTGTGAGAGAATTTTCGATAGCTTCCATCCCTTTGGGAGATGGACCCAGGGGATTTTCGTTTGAAGCCAGTTTAATGAATTCTTGAATACCCAATTCGCGCTGTGCTTCGGCAATCGGTTTGCCCGGTGTGTAATGAGCCAGGTTTTGAATGTATGAAGGAACCAGGGCCATGTTAAATGGGTAATTTTGTTTGGTGTTTAAAAGTAGAAAGGACTACAGAAGTTTTTAGATGCTGTACATTGGGCAGCGCCGAAAGTCCATGGAGAATTAATTGATCATAATCTGGGATATCTTTTGTGGCGATTTTGAGAAGAAAATCACCTTCGCCGGTGATATGATGACATTCTAAAACTTCGTCCATATCTGAAATGGATTTGAAAAAATCTTCCACAGGTGTTTCTCCGTGACGGGTTAATGTTACTTCGACGAAAGTAAAACAGGTAAACCCGGCAATACGGGCATTCAGTAAAGTCACATACCTGTCGATTAACCCGCTGGACTCCAGTTTTTTCACCCGCTCCAACGTACTGGATGGAGAAAGGTTCACCCGCTTGGCTAATTCAGCATTGGTAATCCGCGCATGGGTTTGCAGTTCATTTAGAATGTTTTTGTCAGTATGGTCTAATTGCATAAGATTCTTCGTTTGCCTACAAAAAATACAGAAGAATATATTGTAAAATAATATGATAGCAAAATAATATCCTGATTTAAGATTATGAATGAGAAGATTGTGTTTTATCCTCTAACTTCTACGGTATGAATAATGGATATTTTTTTTGAAAATCGAAGGGCCACTGGTCTCAGGAAAATTCGTTGATCGACCCAATCGTTTCATTACCTTGGTAGAAGTTGACGGGGAAATTGTCCGTTCCCATTTGCCGGACCCGGGACGATTAAAAGAGTTACTCATACCTGATGCTGAGTTATGGGTGAGGCCGGCGCCAGAAGGGTCCGAGAGAAAAACGAAATATTCCACAGTCATGGTACGCCACGAAGGTCAATTAATATCTCTGGTTTCTGCACTTCCAAACCGGTTTGTTTTGGAATCGCTTCAAGCAAAAAAACTTCCCATGTTCGAAAATTACCAATTAGTTCAACCGGAAATAACCCACGGGAACCATCGGTTTGATTTTTTGTTAGATGATAAAAATGAAAACCCATTTTATTTAGAGGTAAAGTCGGTGACTTTTGTGGATAAAGGGTTAGCGAAATTCCCTGATGCGGTTACGGATCGGGGTGCACGTCATGCGAAAGCATTGGCAGAATTGGTAAACAGAGGGAAGGGTGCTGGGATTTTATTTGTCTGTCAACGGCCCGATGCAAATCGATTTGAACCTATGTGGGACAGGGACCCAACATTTGCACATGCATTGTTAAATGCGAAAAATAATGGTGTGAAAGTTTGGTGCATAACGACGAATATCAATAAAAACGAAATGACATATAAAACTGAAATACCAGTAAATTTAGAACCACCTGAATAGAATTATAATTGATTTGACACAACCCTTAATTTTGAGAAAACTTATTCTAATCATCCTACTCTGGATAGTTGCGTTCTTGATCTATTCCTGTGCCGCAGTGGCGCCCCCCGATGGTGGACCTAAAGATGAAATACCGCCCCAATTTGTTTCCGCTACGCCAAAGGCTGGCAGTCTTTATTTTAAAGGGGGAGAAGTATCCATAAAGTTTTCTGAATATATTGGTGAAAAATCGATCAAGAATGCCATCAAAATTTCTCCCCGACTTGACTCTCCAGCGGGAATAAAATATGCGGATGATGAAATCATAATCAATTTTCCGGAGAACCTATTATCAGACCAAACCTATGTCATCACCCTCAATCGAAATTTAAAAGATGAACGTGGTGTTGCCTTGGATCAATCAATCCAGATTGCATTCAGCACGGGAGACGTTATTGATGAAGGTATCATATCCGGAAGGGTTTTTGGAGAAGATGGGTATGGGGTTCATTTATGGAAATTAAAAAGTGGTTTTGATGATTCGGTGTTTTTTACGGAACCATTGTATGTGGCTGAAGCGGATGATGATGGATTTTTCAATTTCAAGTATTTGGCACCGGGTGACTATGTTTTAATGGGAATTGAACGAAGTGCTGCCGGAGCCAATCTTATCCCCGAAAGGATGGCCCATGGTGTCAGTTCAGATACATTGTATTCTTTAGGAAAAAATCAAATAGTCGAAGGGGTTTTCCTTAACCCAAAACGGGAAACACCTCCACTGAAAATGACTCACGGAGAGTGGATGGGACAACGATGGGGATGGATGTACTTTAACTGGGAATTGGATGAAATTACCTTCGAAGGGTTAAATGTAATTGATTCAAAAGAAACGGTGCAGCCGCTTGACTTTTACCAGGATGAACAGGATAAAAAGCGGTTTTTAATCATGGCGCCGGATACATTAAATAGTGGAAAAGCAGAATTAAGATTGGCGGCTGTATTATCAAAGGTAGACACACTACTGGCCCATGCAAAAATCAATTTTCGAGTCCCGACAAAATCGGATACAACCCATGTAAAACAATCATTACCGAAAAGTACGGTTACCGTCCGTTTGGAAAAGGATGGGGGCCCAACCATTCCCATTGTTTTTTCAAAACCAATAATGGCGGTCACCGACAGTGCATTTTTTTTGGTTGCCGATTCGGATACGGTTGTGGTGGCATTCGATTGGATTAATCCAATCGAAATTGAATTTCTACCTCCGAATGGTTGGGAAGAAAAAACAAAGTATATATTGATGATTTTCGCCGATAAATTGACTCCGATTGAAGGAAAATCTCTCAAAGATTCTGTCAATTATGTTCGGTTTAATTCAGAGAAGAAGTTAGGGTATGGCGGTTTGAGTGGTATGGTTGAAGATGGTGGGGTCAATCCACTGATCGAACTAAGTGCGTTGAAAAAAGAGTCCGAAATTTTTCATTCTTCCGTAAATTCGGACCTTCAATTTCACTTTTCAAACATACCTGAAGGACCATATCGTTTGATGATAATTTTTGATCGGGATAGGAATGGAGAATTTTCCTATGGGTCCGTTCATCCATTCCAGCCCAGTGAATGGTTTTATATTCATCCGGATACATTTGATGTTCGTGCTAATTGGGATATTGACGTGGGTCTAATTCGGGAAGAAAGGGAATAGCCAGATGTATAGTGTAATTATGGCAGGAGGACGCGGCACTCGATTTTGGCCATCCAGCCGTGGAGAAAATCCAAAACAGCTTTTGAATATTGTGGGCGAAACATCTATGCTGCAAATGACAGTCAATCGCCTGAAAAAGATGAAAAATGTCGAAGATGTTTTCATTGTGACCGGAAAAGATTTGGCGCCTAAAATCCGGAAATTGATTACGGGTATAAAACCCAAAAATATCATTGTGGAACCCAGCGGAAAAAACACTGCACCGGCCATCGGCCTTGCAGCACTCCATATTAAAAATATTCGTGAAGATGCAGTTATGGGCGTTTTTCCTGCAGATCATCTCATTGTAGGGCACCAAAAATTCGCCAGGACTGTTCGGTCTGCAATTCAACTGGCAAATAAAAATGGATCATTAGTGACCATAGGAATTGAACCTACTTTTCCTTCTACGGGATATGGTTATATCCAATACAATCCAAACAGCCCTGAAGATCATCTGAATGGCTACAAAGTAAAAACTTTTGCTGAAAAACCTCATGAAGGATTGGCAAAACGATTTTTAAAAAGCGGTGATTTTTTATGGAATGGGGGCATGTTCATTTGGAAAGTATCCACATTCTTTGAAAAAATTGAAAAATATATGCCGGATTTAAATGACCAGTTGGGGAAAATCGAAAAACGCGTTTCTCAAAACCAGGATTTCACCCGGCTTTGGAATAATATAGACCCGGAATCTGTGGATTACGGTCTCATGGAAAAGTCCAATGATATTTATGTGGTGAAAGCCGAATTTGAATGGAGCGATCTCGGTTCATGGGAAGCGGTATATGATGTATCCCCGAAGTCAAAAGAAAAAAATGTCATTCGGGGTGAAGGGGTTGTCATTGATGGACACAATAATTTAATTCAATCCAATGGCCATTTTACGGCGATTATTGGTATAAATAATATAGTGGTAGTGAACACGGAAGATGCCACATTGGTCGTTCCACGTGAAAAGGTTGAGGACGTGAAGGTGCTGGTTCATTATCTCGAAAAGAAAAAAAGAAACGACCTTTTGTAAACCGTGGCGAAATTGAAAGCAGAAAAACTGCTGACCCTTTTTGAAGAGTTGGCAGAAAAAATGCAAATTAATATTGTTCAGGGGAAGGGGGATTTCAAGGGTGGGATATGTTCCGTAAATGAAGAAACCTACATTGTGCTTAATAAAATAAAACCGATTGATCAACGATTAAACGTCCTGGCAAAAGAATTTGGAAAGTTGAATACAAATAATATATTTGTCCAGCCCGTACTGCGTGCCTATATGGAAGATATCCAACAGGATATTTTCTAAAAGTTCTTGAAATAAGACCCAAGTCGTCAGTACACTTCAGGTTTCCATCCTTTGTCCGAGGTTGAGAAACACTAAAGATTTTAATCAAAAATTTCATAAAATAATTAAAGGATATTTATCATGAAAGAATACGCCGCAAAAGATATTCGTAACTTTGCCATTGTTGGACATGGCGCCACAGGAAAAACAATTTTATCTGAATCTATGCTTTCAAATGGAGGCGAAATTAACCGTATCGGATCCATTGAAGGGGGTTCTACTATATCTGATTATCATCATGATGAACACCAGCGACAAATTTCCATTCATTCGTCCCCCCTTCATTTGGAATGGAAAGAAACCAAATTTAATATGATTGATACACCGGGATATCTCGATTTTATCGGTGAATCAATTTCTTCTTTAGCGGTGGTGGATTTGGCTGTTGTTGTCGTTCATGCGGTGAATGGCATCGAAGTAGGTACGGAACAGGTTTGGAATTATGCCAATGATTACGGCCTGCCCAAAATGATTGTTATGAATGGGCTAGATCGAGAACATACCAAATTTGACGAAATCCTCCAGCAAGCTAAAGATCATTTTGGGGGAAATGTATTCCCCATGCAGCTGCCCGTAAATTCTGGTCCCGGCTTTAATCAAATTATTGATGTATTACGGAGTGAGTTGATTACCTATAAAACCGATGGCAGTGGACAATATACGGAAGCGGATTTACCGGAAGAATGGAATGACCGTGTGAAAGAACTTCATCAAGAGTTAATTGAGTATGTGGCAGAGTCTGATGATTCATTATTGGAAAAATTCTTTGAACAGGGGAATTTATCCGAAGAGGAAATGCGGGATGGATTACATCAGGCCATTCAGAATCAAGTTTTTATTCCATTATTTTGTACGGCAGCCACTCAAAATATCGGTGTTGCCCGTGTGATGGATTTTATTGCAAAATATGGATCATCACCTATTGATCGTTCGAAGATCAAAGGGGAGGATGCAAACTCGGGTGAAGCGGTAGATATTGCGTTGGATGGAAATAACCCTGTAGTGCATGTATTTAAAACAATTAGTGAAGCTCATGTAGGTGAGCTTTCTTTTTTTCGTGTCTATTCCGGTTCAATTTCAACAGGTATGGATTTGTTTAATACGTCCCGTGGCAGGTCGGAACGGTTTGGACAAATGTTCTTAATGAATGGAAAAACCAGAACCAGTGTTTCCACATTAAATGCCGGGGATATTGGTTCAGTCGTTAAATTGAAAGATACCCATACAGGAAATACATTAACCGGCGCAAATAATAAAGTTAAAATTCCGTCGGTTAAATTACCCAAGTCAAATATTCATCTTGGCATTAGATCTAAGGCTAAAGGTGATGAAGAAAAAATTGCCACTGGTTTGGCTACTATACACGAAGAAGACTCCACTTTTGTTTACAGGGTGGATTCTGAACTGCGGCAAACCGTTCTTTCAGGTCAGGGAGAATTGCATCTTCAAGTATCCATCGATCGGCTGAAGCGTCGTTTTAATGTAGATGTAGAATCGTTCAAACCCAGAATTCCATATCGAGAAACAATCCGGGCAAATGGTTCCTCAAAATATCGACATAAAAAGCAAAGCGGTGGTGCAGGACAATTTGCAGAAGTATGGATGAAAGTAGAGCCAAAATCCCGTGGAAAGGGTGTTGAATTCTTACATTCATTGGTTGGGCAAAGTGTAGATCGAGTTTTTGTCCCATCTGTGGAAAAAGGTGTAACAGCCGCCTGTACAGAGGGTGTATTGGCTGGCTATCGTGTGGTGGATTTAAAAGTTGATTTTTACGATGGAAAACAGCATCCGGTTGATTCAAAAGATATTGCGTTTCAAATGGCAGGGAAACATGCTTTTAAAGAAGCCTTTATGGGGGCCAATCCTTGTTTGCTTGAGCCGGTTTTGGATGTAGAAATTAAAATTCCTGAAGATTATATGGGTGATGTGATGGGAGATATTTCCAGTCGTCGGGGGAAAATAATGGGCATGGATACGGAGGGCGCATTTCAGCAGATCAAAGCACAAGTTCCTCAATCAGAAATGTATCATTATTCCACAACATTAAGATCCCTCACTGGTGGACGTGGTATTCATTCAGAAGAATTAAGTCATTATGAAGAAGTTCCTCGAGACATGGAAGCGAAAGTAACTGCAAGCGCGAAAGCAGCTCAGGAAGAAGATTGAGTAGTAACTGGTGAATGCTAACTGATGAGTGGTAACATATTTGATGGTTGATTACAAAGAAAAAGACATGACTGAAAATAACTTCATAAGTGAACCAGATCGTTTTAAGTTGGATAACTTCGAAGTATATCAACTTGCGAGGGCATTTAGAACACGTGTATATGTTGTCATTAATCAACTGCCTGATAAAGAAAAATATAACTTAACAAGTCAAATGCGAGATGCGATCATTTCAGTTTCAAATAATATAGCAGAGGCCCACGGCCGTTGGCATTTTAAGGAATCAATGCAATTCTGTCGAATCGCTCGTGGCTCAACCGAGGAGATTATTGATGATTTAAATATTTGTATTGATGAAAATTACTATAGTATTGACGTGTGCAATACCCTTAAAGAAAAAGGATATGAATTGGTAAAAAAATCAATGGTTATATTGCGTACCTTTAATAATCAAAAAATTCAGTATAACAAATGACTCCCGATTATACTCTCTTACAACTCACCAGTTACAACTCACTAATCACCAAACCATGAATAAACTATGGGCTCCATGGCGGATGGAATACATCCGGACTAAAAAGGACAAGGATGAAGCATGTGTATTCTGCGCTAAATCTCAGGACAATAAAGACAGAGAAAATCTTGTTTTATATCGAGGGGATTACACCTTTGTTTTGATGAATTTATATCCCTATAATAATGGTCATTTAATGATTAGTCCCTATAAGCATTTAGATACAACTGAATTGTTAGAAAAAGAATGCATGAGTGAAATTATGGCGTTAGCTGATGAAACAATGGCCATTCTCAGGACTAGGATGCAAGCCCAGGGGTTCAATTTCGGTGCCAATATTGGCTCTGCCGGCGGCGCAGGCATAGAAGATCATATTCATTTTCATATCGTGCCAAGATGGGTGGGGGATACTAATTTTATGCCTGTTGTGGGCCATACAAAAGTGATGGTTGACGGTCTGCTTGAAACATACGATAATCTTAAACTTGAATTTAATAAACTGAAAAAATAAAATGAACTTTTCACATACCTGGCTTCCCTTTATTTATCTTTATGGACTCGGTGGAATTCTTTTTGTATCTGGAATTATTATAACCATAAAATCTGGTTCTTTTGATTTGAGTCGTAAAGCCCATAAAAAATGGATGTGGGTACTCCTCTTTGGTTTTGTTTGGTACCTGATGATGCATGCGCTCATGACATGGGCAGCATTGGATATTATTTCTGTCTATTCAGTGCCCATTGTTCTACTTGGAATGGTAGTGGTATTTATTGTTGTGACATTGATGTTGAGAAAAACCGGGGGTGCCTAATGCAGACATTTCATAGTATAGGTACCACGACGGATTGGATTGTAATGGTCGTGTATTTTATTGTGATCATGCTTTTCGGCAGTTATTTCGGACGATATACAAAAAATACATCCGATTTCTTTTTTGGTGGACGGAGATTTTCCTGGTGGTTAATCACCATGTCAATCGTGGCTACCGGTGTGGGCAGTCACAGTTTTGTTAAGTATTCTGCAAAAGGGTTTGAACACGGCATTTCTTCCTCAATGACATATTTGAATGATTGGTTTTTCATTCCATTTTTTATGTTTGGATGGCTTCCGATTATCGTTTATTCCAAAATCCGATCCATTCCGGAATATTTTGAAAAACGATTTAGCCCCTCAGCCCGATTTCTTGCAACCATCCTATTACTGCTATATATGATAGGATATATTGGCATTGGATTCCTGACGCTGGGGAAGGCAGTCATCCCCATGCTGCCGGAAGCTTTTACTGTATTCGGGATGACATTGCCCATCACGCTTATGGGTGCGATTATGGTTATTGCGGTGATCACCGGAATTTATATTACCTTTGGCGGACAGACAGCTGTGATATTCACGGATTTACTCCAGGGATTTATCCTTCTGTTTGCAGGATTACTTCTATTCTTTTTCGGTATAACCTATTTGGGTGGATTTGATTTATTTTGGAATCTATTACCCACGGAATGGAAACTGCCTCTGGCTGATTTCAATCAGCCTGCAAACTTTAATTTTGTCGGTATTTTTTGGCAAGATGCCATTGCGGGATCCATTGGTTTTTTGTTTATGAATCAAGGGTTAATCATGCGATTTATGGCATGTAAAAATGTAAATGAAGGCCGGAAGGCAGCTGCTGTAAATATTCTGTTTGTATTACCCATATCAGCCATTGTTGTAGGGAACGCTGGATGGATTGGGAAAGCCATCTCCGTGGTCAGTCCTGATATTGTCAGTCCATCCGTTTCGCCTGATCAAATTTTTGTCGTTGTTGCCAATATCATCGCAAGCCCAGGCATGTTCGGATTCATTATGGCAGCCTTGACTGCAGCATTAATGAGTACAGTGGATACGCTTATAAATGCGACGGCTGCAATTTTTATTAATGATGTCTATAGACCCGTCCAAAAGTTTGTTAAAAGAAATGTCATGTCGAATAATGAAAGAGATCGGAAAGAATTGCTCGTTGCTCGTTATGCATCCATGGGTGTGACCGCTTTGGGTGTTTTGGCTGTACTTGCCTTCAAAAATTTCCCCACAGTATATGAAGCACATGGATATTTTCATTCAACATTGACACCGCCGTTAGTTGTGGGAATCTTTTTGGGGGTATTCTGGAAACGATTTACCCCTGCGGCTGTGATTACGACATTTGTCGGCGGAGTAGCACTCATGATTTTGGGTGCCAGATATCCTGGAATCTTGATTGCTCCCTTTGATCATGGTATAGAAATGAATCCGGATCATCCCTATTCATACATCCGTGCGCTATACAATACGCTTGTATGTACAGGTGCTGCAGTTATCGTTACGCTGACGACTCAATGGCAGAGAAAAATAATTTCAACAATCAGGGGTAAACAAAACCAGAAAATGATTATGAACATCATGGTTGCAATCACAATTATGGTTTTTGCAATAGTCTTGTTTAATGTTTCAATGTTATCTGTTCAGGTTTTTGCTACGATTGCCGTAATGATTCTGGTGCCACTGACAGTGACGTATTATGTTAAATATGATGAAAATCTGAATACAAACGGGTTAACCGCAGGATCAATAAATATCGCTCGGAACTTATTTAAGGGCGGCGATCCCAATGATCAGGAAGGCGAAACAGTTTTAGTTTATTTGAAGCGGGTGGAGGGTGATGAAACTGTTGTCCATTTTTCAAATAAAGATATGGCTAAAATGAAGGCGGAGGTTGGGGACCTAGTTTATATTTCGGATAAACGAAAATGGATGGGTGGGTTGAAATCCATTCATTCTGTATTTGGTGAACCCCACGATGAAGATGGAACAGTTTATATTACACCTGATCAAACAAAACATGGTCTGTTTGTTGACGGAAAAATACTGGAAGCAGAAAAAGAAATGTAGGCCTTGGTGCTGGGGGGAGAAATAGTATAAATTCGCGCCGATTTTTGAATCAGTTTTGATTTAAAATCCACGATCCGGAGTAGCTCAGTTGGTAGAGCGAGTGGCTGTTAACCACCAGGTCGGGGGTTCGAGTCCCTCCTCCGGAGCAAAAATGCCTTTCCGCCTTATGGCGGAAAGGCATTTTTATTTTTATAGTTCCTTTTTTCTCGCTTACTTTTGCCGTCACAACGACGTTTTCTATCAATAGATAATAGATTATCTATTTCCCCCCTTTATTGTTATTAATAGAAAAAATAATTATCGTACGATTATAGAAATTGGAATTTGTCCATCCATATATTTTTTTGCTACTCGATTTACATCAACAAGTGTCACTGCTTTTAATCGATTCAAAAATTTTGTATCCGAATTCATATCTCCTTCAAAATACTGGGAATAGCCTAAATAATAAGCTTGGTTGATGCTGGATAGTCGTCGAAACATCATACGTCCCAAATACATATTTACAGATTTCTCTACCATAGACGCATCTAAATCATTAAGCATATTCATAGAGAATAACCGTGAGAATTGTGGAATAATCACATCTACATTTTCTGGACGGGTACCAAAATTGATAGAAAATAATGCTTTATTTTTTTTAATTGAGATGCCCGCATGCATCCGGTATGCTAATCCTTGTTTTTCTCGAATATCAAAAACGATTTTATCTTTTAGGATTAGAGAAAGAGCCAATAATGCAGGCTTATCTTCTGGATTAATTTCCTTTATAAAACCCCAAAATAAGTAGGATTGGGCTCCACCACCGTCTTCTTCGATTGATATGGGCATTGATGCAGGATTATAGGATTTATCCAATCCAGACGTTTTGTCAATTCCGAGGTTATTTCCAAAACCAGAAAAAAGCGAATTTACTTTAGGCGGAGATTCCGGAGATATTATTGAAAGAATCACATTCTCAGGCGTCCAGTATTTTTTTGCAAAAGAAAGAAGTGATTCATAAGTCAACTCTGGCGGATTGTTTTCTTGAGATAGAGATCCATATAAATGTTCGTTCATTAATTCATTAAATTTTTCTTTTGCCACATTTTTACGTTTCATACCACCAAAGGATGGTGAATTGGCTTTTTCAAATTCGGCTTGTGTAGGAGTAAAGTCCAAAAAGGCTCGATTCAAAAATTGAATGGCGCCATTTAAATCATCCGCCAATCCTTCTACACGAATATATCCAAAATCATGGTGGAGATAAATATCATCCATGGGAATCCACGGGTTATCATTAACTGTAAACGTAAGACCAAAAGGAGCAATATGGTTTTGCACTTTATTCGATTTCATTCTCTGACCAAAGCAATCATGCAGAATTTTTGCAGCCTCTTTTCCAAACTCATTTTCAAATCGTGATTTATGTTTAAATAAATAATGGACAGCCAGGAGTGGACTGGAACCATTCTGTTTGGCAATAAGTGTTGTTCCAGATTCTTCATGGTCAAAAAGTTGTGCAGAATTTGATTTCGAAACATCCTGAGACCCTGATTCTAAAGGGTGGTGAATGATAACAGTGGGTTCGCCTTCAATTTTATATTTCTTCAATGCTTTTGCTGCATTTGAATACATGGATTCATTAAAAGAAGACAAAAAGCCATCCACTCCTTTTTCAGCAAAAACGTGGGCATTATAAATCCCAAACATATGGGGTTTTTCTAAACTTTTGTAGAAGGATGTTTTTTCAGCAGAAGTGAAAGCAGAAACCGCATCCTTTTTCATAGAAAATTTCATATCAGAAATTTCTTCGGACAAAAAGGAGATTAATTCAGTGACGATTTCATCAGAGCCTAGGCTGGCTTTGACAATGAGAAAATTTCCTACAGGCGATTGGCGAATTTCACCCTTGATAGACTGGATAGATGCACCCAATATATTCTTGGCTTCAGCCTGAAGTTTATCCGTTTGATTAGAGAGCAATTCTTCCATCAAATCGAAAAATCCGGACAGTGGATTGGAAGGCAAACCAAATGCAAGGTGAATCAATGTAGTTGTATCCGAGTGGGAGCGATGATAAACACCACTGGCCATGTGTGATGAATCGAATCCTGTTACAAAACCCCCATCTTCTGGGCGGAATACACTTCCGGGGCCCGGTTTACCATATATGTTCTTTACCCATTCCAGCATAGTTGCAGAATCAAAATTTCCAACTACACTCAATATCATGTTATTGGGAACATAATTTCCTTTATAATATTGTCGAACCGGCGATAGAGGTAGTGACTCAATCGTGGCATAAGTACCTAATGTAGGCAGAGAAAGTGAATGTCCCTGAAAAAGAATCGATTGAATATCTGTTTTAATTTGTGTTTCGGGACGCGCCAGACTTTGAGCAATTTCCTCTAATACAATTCCTTTTTCTTTTTCATATTTTTCATCTGGAAGAATGGAATTAAAAAGCATATCTGCCTGAATCTCCATTCCAGATTGAATATGCTCTGTAGGCGTTACCATCATGTAATTGGTATAAAATTCTCCAGTATTGGCATTGTTGTAGGCGCCGATTCGATCACCATCATCATAGAGTTCTTTTTGGGCTCGCGTTGTGGTTCCATTAAAAAGAAGATGTTCCAACATATGGCTCATGCCGCTTGTGGCGTATGTTTCATAGGCAGAACCAGTTTTAACAACAACATTGGCGCCCACCATGGGTAATGATTTATTTTCAATGAAAATGACTTCCATACCGTTATTTAATCGATGGACTGAAACACCTTCCGGGTTGAATTGAGCAAAAGATATTGAGAGTAATAAATGTGCGGAGATGGTATATAAAATCGTTTTCATAAGTGGTTCTTAAGTTTATTTATGTTAAATATTTGCCGTCATTTTTGTGGTGATACTAGAAAACAATGCATCTTCAAACTCATCATTTGAATGATAACATTTTCCCATAACTGATGTCCATAATTTTTTATCTTCCATACAAAAGTAAAAAAATACTTTTTCCTTCCAAGGATTAAATGCATTCCAGATGGTACTAAAAATTTTCTTTTTAATATTTAAAGGATATGAAAATTTACCCGCAGCATCTTCCATGGGAATTTGTAAAACTTTACTTGGTATTCCTAAGGAACGAAGACTCTTAATGGCTGGTTTTATAAAGGTCAAAGTTCCGAGAGAAATCATACCAATCTCTTCAGGTGAAAACTTTGTCAAAATAGTATTTACAATATCAATATAGTCTTTTTCATAGTTTTCGTAATATAGGATAGGATGGAAATGAAAGCCAACGATGACACCTTTATTGGCTAATTGTCTGGCAGCATTTAATCGCTGATCTAATGAAGCAGTAAAATGTTCTTCATTATTGATAATAGTCTGGGGGTTCAGAGACCAACATACCATAATATTTTGAGGGAGATCTGTGGATAAGAAATAATCAATATTTTTAGTCTTCGTTTTGAATTCCAGAATAATATTGGGGTTTTTTCGGGCAAAATTCAATTGTGCTTCTAATACATCATTTCGATTTCCCATTGCCAAAGAATCGGATGATTGTCCGGAACCAATATGATAATGTTTATTTGGGTCTAATTTAATATTGTCCAGTTTCTCCCACAAGTTTGCTTCAATTCCGATTGCACCATCTTCATAAAAAGTTTGGATACTGCAATAACTGCAGCCAAGTCCACATCCTTGGATAGCATCGATGGTTTTTAAATTGCAGCAGACTGTTTTTTCTGAAGCAACCGGACAGAGTCCAAATATGTCGTGATCTTTTGTATGATTTTTTATTTTTCGAACAACACTTTTTATTTTAGTTACGTTATTTTCGTATGAGGACGGATTCTTTTTTAAAGATAACCAATTCTGTTTGATTTTGTTTAAAATCGGTTTTTTCTTGTTGCCATTATTCGAACCAATTGATGGTTCAATTTGATTCCAAAGTTCTTCTATCGAGGATTCATTCCACATATTGAAATCAACAGCTATTTCTGTCAATTGATGTAATTCCTGAAAAGTGAGTCGGTATGATTCACCCGTTTTTCGAATAAATATTTGAAGGTGTTCATCCAACGATTGGAAAAGATTATTTTTACTGAATTCAGTAAATTTGGTAGAATAGTTATTGGAAATCATTTATTAATTTTTAGCAATCTTGTCGGATGCAAAATCACTATTGTAATTTAATTGTTCAACAGATCATCAATTTTATTTGCTGAAGTTACAATTGCTTTAATCATGGCAGAACTAAACCCCTGATGTTCCATTTCATTTAACCCTGAGATAGTGATTCCCTTTGGCGTTGTTACTTTATCTATTTCTGATTCCGGATGCATATCAGAATTGATGGTTAATGAAGCGGCCCCTCGGGCTGTTTGGGCAGCAAGTAGAATCGCTTCTTCTGCATGAAATCCAATTTCAGTCCCACCCTGGGATGCGGCTCGAACGGCACGGAGAAAAAATGCCAATCCTGATCCGCATAAAGCTGTGGCTGGTGCAATTAAACTTTCTTTAACCACCAAAGTTTGGCCTAATAAATCAAATATTTCTTTCACCTTTTTTAACGATTCCAAATGTTCATCTAAAGCCGCAAGACATGTCATAGATTCGCAAATTGAAACGGCCGTGTTTGGCATAATTCTCACAATAGGTATCTGTTTTCCGATAATTGATTGGATTAAGTCGATTGATATTCCTGTCATTGTAGAAACAAGAATATGCTTTTCCGGATTAAGATTATCTTTAAAGGAATTCAACACCTTTTCAGCATCTTGGGGGCCAACAGAGATGATGACAATGTCACTTTCATTAATGGCTGAAGCGTTATCGTTGCTTACATTAAATCCGCTATCGCTGATTTGAGTTAATTCAGATAATGTTCGTCGTGTTAATGTTATGTTCCCAGGAGAAAATAAATCCGTTTTCCCTAATCCATGGGCAATGGCCTGGCCCAGGTTTCCTGCGCCAATGATTGTTATTTTATTTATTGTATTCATATAAGTATTAATCTCTCAAATGTTAGTAGAGAATTTAATATTCAATTTTTAATTATGATTACTGCTAATCCGAGTAAGTCTGGGTAAAATTCTTTTAGAAATAGATAAATAAATAATCAATAATAATGTCCAAAGATCGCCTGTACCTTGATAAATTTCGCGTCTGTTTGGTTTAAGAAAATCAAATTTGCAGTTCTAATTACAAAATGAAAATTAAACTATTAAAGTTTGGCGGATCATCCATTGCAAGTGCAGCGCACATAAAGCAAGTGGCTGATATTATCCAAAAAAAGAAAAATGATTCTGAGTTGGCTGTGGTTGTTTCTGCCATGGGCGGTATAACCAATATACTGATCCAATTGGCTGAGGATGCAGGAACGGGGAATATTAACAAGGATTTACTCGACTCAATCATCCAAAGGCATAATGATTGTATATCTGAATTGGAATGTGATAAAAGGACTCAAAGTCAGATTGAAGATTTATTTAATAATTTAAAAACGGATCTTTTATTAATTGCATCAACGAAAAAGTTGTCCTCTAAAATGATGGATAAAATCTTATCTTATGGTGAATTATTATCTACTACAATTTTGTCAGATTATTTATCACAAAATGGAATCCCTTCTGAACAATTAGATGCCCGGAATGTTGTTTTAACGGATAAAAGCTTTGGCTGTGCCTATGTCCATTACCAAAAGTCTTATAATCGAATTCGTTCCTATTATAAAAGTCGGAAAAAACTCCAAATAATCACCGGTTTTCTCGGTGCTGCAGAAGATGGACAAACCACAACCCTTGGCCGCAGCGGGTCGGATTATTCTGCATCCATTTTTGGAGCAGCTCTTAATGCATCAATCATAGAAATTTGGACAGATGTGAATGGTATTTTATCCGCAGACCCTGGAATAGTTGAAGCTGCTAAAACCATACCCCATTTAACTTATGAAGAAGCCATGGAATTGGCTCATGCCGGGGCGAAGGTAGTTTTTCCCCCCACGATGATTCCTGCAAAGTATAAAAAAATTCCCATCGTTATAAAAAATACTTTTGCCATGGAAAATCCCGGATCATATATTTCAGAATCGCGGGATACAAAGGGTGAAACTGTCGTAGGGATATCATCATTATCGGGTATTGCCTTGTTGCGTTTACAGGGTGCCGGTATGGTTGGGAAGAAAGGATTGATTGGAAGAGTTTTCTCTTCTTTGGCAAATGAAAATATTAACATAATGTTGGTGTCCCAGGCATTTAGCGAACATTCAGTCTGTTTTGCTGTCAATCCCCATTGGATAAAAAAGGCAGTATCTATATTGGAAGATGAATTTAATTTTGAAATGGAGAATAAATATATCGGTCGAATTCGAATTGAAGAGAATTTATCTATGGTGGCTGTTGTGGGTGAGGGAATGCGTCATTCACCAGGAATTTCCGGTAAAGTGTTCGGTCGATTAGGCGCAGAACATATCAATATTATCGCCATTGCACAGGGGTCTTCAGAACGTAATATTTCATTTATTGTTGAAGACAAGGAAATCGAAAGTGCACTTTTAGCTCTCCATGACGAATTTTTCTCAGAATCCAAACCAGGATTGGACCTATATCTGGCAGGGACAGGAACCGTAGGTTCAGAATTGCTGAATATTTTGAATCAAATGCCGGAAAGTGAAATACGATTGAAAGGGATTGCGTCCAGCAAAAAAATGATGTTAAGTGATGATCAATTTCAATGCTTAAAGGCAAAAGAACTTCTCCTAAAGTCCGATACTATAAATGAATTGGACAAATTTATAGCTGGCAGTTCAACTCGAGATCGAAAAAAAGTATTTGTGGATTGTACTTCCAGTGAATTACTCTCTATGGAATACCCAAAAATTATTGACAATGGATTTTCCATTGTTACAGCAAATAAAATAGCCAATTCTTTGAGCCAACAATTTTATAATTCTATTCGTGAAAAAGTAACAAATCAAGGTGTCCAGTTTAGGTATGAAACAAATGTGGGTGCTGGACTGCCCATCATTGAAACATTACAAAATCTTTTGAATACAGGTGATAAAGTTGAAAAAATTGAGGGCGTAATGTCTGGAACTCTAAGTTATCTATTTAGTCAATTTGATGGGTCGATTCCTTTCAGTCAATTGGTAAAACAAGCTCGGAAAAATGGATATACAGAACCGGATCCTCGAAATGATTTAAATGGAATGGATGTTGCCAGGAAAATTCTTATTTTAGCGAGAGAAACGGGCCGTCGATTAGAGTTGGTTGATGTATCAGTAGAAAATCTAATTCCGGCAGAAATGGATGCTGATCTATCTATTGATGATTTTTTGATTCAATTGTCTGAATACGATAATCAATTTTTGACTCGTTACGAATTAGCTAAAAAGGAAAATAAAGTTTTGAGATTTGTTGGGTCATGGGATGGTAATAAAGCTGTGGTTGGATTAAATTCTGTTGGGATAGACAATCCATTTTATAATCAAAATGGGCGGGAAAATTTTATTGTGTTCACAACAAAAAGATATCATGATACACCTCTTGTAATTAAAGGCCATGGTGCAGGTGCAGAAGTGACAGCAGCCGGCGTTTTAGGAGATATTTTAAAATGTCTTTAGACAGAAAAATCAATGTAAGTGTATTAGGCGCCACCGGAATGGTTGGACAAAATTGTTTAAGATTATTGGAAAACCATCCTTGGTTTCAGGTTGTGGATGTTGCTGCTTCAGCGCGATCATCCGGGAAAACATATAAGGAAGCTGTGGACGGTAAATGGGTTATGGATACGCCGATACCTGATTCAGTTTCAAATTTAATTGTTCGGAATGCGCAAGATATTGATGCCACTCCTGATGATATCATTTGTGTTTTTTCTGCCATGGACTTACCGGACAAAGCGGATACCCGTGATTTGGAATTCGCCTATGCACAAGCAGGTTACTCACTTGTGAGTACGAGTTCAGCCAATCGTCAAACGGATGATGTACCCATGATTATTCCGGAAATTAATCCACATCATTCGAATGTAATTCACCTTCAGCAGAAAAAGCGAAATTTGCCTAAATCCGGATTTGTAGCGGTTAAACCAAATTGCTCGATCCAATCCTATATTGTTGTTTTAGAAGCATTAAAACAAGCAGGCTTTCCGGTAAATCGTGCACAAGTGACCACCCTTCAAGCATTATCGGGCGGTGGATACGATGCATTGTCAAATCCAGATTTACAAGAGAATGTTGTACCCTATATTGGTGGAGAAGAAGAAAAAACGGAAAATGAACCGTTAAAGATTTTTGGACATTTATCTGATAATGGAATTGTTCGGGCTTCAGATTTAAAGGTGAATGCAGTGTGTACACGTGTTCCTGTTGTGGATGGCCATACAGCTGTGGTTCATTTAGGCTTTACGGATGCTGTACCTTCTTTAAACGAATTCAAATCCATTTTATCATCATTCGCGGCAGAACCCCAGACATTACGATTGCCATCAGCTCCGAGAAATCCCATTATTGTTATAGACGAAGCGGATCGTCCACAACCCAAGTTGGATAGAGATTCTCAAAATGGAATGGCCGTTACGGTTGGGCGTATTGCAAAAGATACATTTTTTGATATTCGATTTATTGGTTTATCCCATAATACAGTACGTGGTGCATCAGGTGGTGCCATATTGGTAGCCGAATTATTGGTGGACAAAGGATTAATACATGAGTGATTCCATTAGAATAAAAGGGAATGCATCTGTGGCGAATGTTTCGTGTGGATTTGATTGCATTGGATATGCAATATCTGAACCCTACGATTTATTAACAATTGAAAAACGAGATAAGCCGGGAATTGAAATTTCTATGTCTGGGTATAGGTCAGAATCGATTCCAACGGACCCTGAAAAAAATACGGCGGGTAAAGCTATATTGTCTTTGTTGAATTCCCTTGGGAGTGCTCAGGGATTTAAAGTAAAAATTCAAAAAGGTATTCCGCCAGGAAGTGGGATTGGATCCAGTTCTGCCAGTGCCGCCGCCGCCGTTGTAGGGGTAAACGAATTATTAGGGAATCCGTTTAAAAATGGAGAATTGTTAATTCATGGTATGGCGGGCGAAGCGGTAGCATCCGGTGGATTTCATGCAGATAATATTGCCCCGGCGGTGTTTGGTGGAATTATTTTAATTCGGAGTTATGATCCTCTGGATATCTTGAATTTACCTGTACCGAAAAACCTTTATAGTACAGCCGTTTTACCGGATATGACAATCAATACAAAAGAAGCGCGGCAACTACTTCCTAAAAATGTACCATTGAGTTCTGCGGTAGAACAGGCTGGGAATTTAGCGGGGTTCACATTGGGGCTTCATGAATCCGATTTTGATTTATTGGGGCGATCTATGGTGGATCATTTTGCAGAACCTCATCGTTCAAAACTTATCCCAGGATATGAAGATGTGCGTCAATCTGCAATAGATGCACGAGCAATTGGATGTGGGATTTCAGGTTCAGGGCCGGCGGTATTTGCATTATCAGATTCATCAGAAAAAGCAGTAAAAATTGGATCAGAAATGGAAAGAGCCTTTAGAAAAGTTGATCTCAACAGCACGGCATATTGTTCTCCGATTCATACAGAACCGCCAGAAATATTGGGTTAATTGTTGCAGTATTACAGTACGATAAATCAATCGGAGCCCGTGGGCTTCAGGGAAGCACTATTTCAAGGATTGGCGCCGGATGGTGGTCTTTATTTACCTGAGACTATACCCTATTTAGAGCCTGACTTTTTTACGTCAGATTTAAGTTATTCCGAATGTGCTGTTTGTATGATTCATCCATTCACAAAAGATGATTTATCCAAAACACAACTAACAGATATCTGTGAATCAGCATTTGATTATCCCATTCCAATAAAAGAATTGAATGATACTGATTCTGTGATGGAATTATTTCATGGACCTACCCTGGCATTCAAGGACTTTGCAGCTCGGTTCATGGCACGGACTATGTCGCATTTTATAGAAAATCAGAATCAGACATTAACAATTCTTGTGGCTACATCCGGGGATACCGGAAGTGCGGTGGCAAATGGTTTCTTTGGAGTCGATGGTATCAGGGTGATTATTCTTTACCCATCAAAACGCGTGAGTACTATCCAAGAGAAACAACTCACCACCTTGGGTGGGAATATTACTGCAATAGAAATAGACGGTTCTTTTGATGATTGTCAACGGTTGGTTAAATCAGCTTTCCAAGACAAGGATTTGCGACAAAAGCTTTCATTAAGTTCTGCAAATTCAATTAACATTGCCCGATTGCTTCCCCAGTCCATTTATTATGCATGGGCATGGAATCAAAGTCGTGAAACAGGACCAATAATTGTTAGTGTTCCCAGTGGGAATTTTGGAAATCTGACTGCCGGATTGCTGGCAAATCGAATGGGTATCCCAATGGAGAAAATCATAGCATCCACCAATGCCAATGATGTATTCCCAAAATATTTACACACAGGAAATGTAGAAAAACGAGATGCAATTGCCACAATCTCCAATGCAATGGATGTGGGTATTCCCAGTAATCTGGATCGAATTCAAAACTTATTTCATGAGGATGTAAATCAGGTAAAAATTGATATTTCCAGTTGGAGTTTTACGGATGATCAAACAAAGGAAATGATTCGAAATATTAAAATGGAATATGATTATTTGATTGATCCCCACACCGCTGTGGGTATTCTTGGATTAGAGAGATATCGAAGAGAAACAAATTCAAAATCAAAGGGTGTTGTATTATCAACCGCCCATCCGGGGAAATTCGCCGATGTGGTCGAACCCATTATTGGAGAAAAGATCTCTCTCCCAAACCCATTGCAAATGGCGATGGAAAAAGAAAAAGTGTCGACTAAAATGTCCAGTAAATATTCGGACTTAAAAGAATTCTTAATGATAGGTTAATTGTCAGTAATTAAAGGAAAATTTCATGAAATTTGATACAAAAGTAGTCCAAGCAGGTATGACGCCAGATCCTACAACCGGAGCCATCCTGCCCCCAATATATCAGACCGCCACTTACGTGCTGGAGGAAGTTGGGAAAGATAAAGGATTTGATTATACGCGATCATCCAACCCCACCCGTCAGGTTTTAGAAAATCTATTGGCTACGATTGAAAGCGGGAAATACGGAATCGCTTTTGCCAGCGGTATGTCGGCCGTTGATAGTTGTATGAAATTGTTAAAATCCGGTGATCATGTGATTTGTTCGGATGATGTATATGGTGGTGTATCACGGCACTTTAACCAGATTTTGGTTAATTATGGTTTGAAATTCACTTATGTGGATTCTTCTAATCCTGATAAAATAGAAAATGCCATTCAGCCAAACACAAAGTTAATTTGGGTCGAAACACCTACGAATCCACTTTTGAAAATCACTGATTTAGAAGCAGTTGGAAAAATTGCTAAATCCCATAAAATATTATTTGGTGTGGATTCCACATTTGCAACACCTGTCTTTTTAAAACCATTAGAATTTGGGGCAGATTTGGTGATGCATAGCACAACCAAATATCTAAGTGGTCATAACCAGATTATTGGCGGCGCAGTCATTACCAATCGTCAAGATTTGTTTGATCAATTAAAATTTGTCCAAAAGACCATTGGCGCTGTGCCCGGCCCATTTGATTGCTGGCTTACCATTTTGGGTATCAAAACGTTGGACTTGCGGATGAAAAAACATGATACGAATGCCCAGGCTGTGGCGGAATATCTGGAGGCACATCCAAAGGTCTCAAAAGTAACCTATCCTGGATTGCCATCCCATCCGTCCTATAATGTTGCAAAAACACAAATGTCCGGATTCAGTGGTATGATTTCATTTGAATTAACAGGTGGAATCCCTGCAGGTAAAACAGTTATGAATTCAGTAAAGCTTGCCCAGTTAGCTGAAAGTTTAGGGGCGGTGGAAACTATGATTACCCATCCCGCCACCATGACTCATGCAGATGTGCCCAAGGATGAACGGGAAGCGCGAGGCCTTACAGATGGATTGGTGAGGATATCTGTGGGAATTGAAAACCCAGATGATATTATTGCTGATTTAGAACAGGCACTTGATAAAGCGTAAATAATTTATTAATTATTTGAAGCCTTATAGCGGTTAGAAAACCATCAAATATTTTTTCATTATTTGGCTATTTATTTTATGCTCCTTTTGTATGGCTCAAGATCCTCCGGGCATTGATTGGAAACAAATACATACGGAGCATTATCATATAATATTCCCAAACGAATTGGGTTCAGAAGCCAATCGGGTGGCCAATACAATGGAACATGTTCATCAAAGTATTGGCTCATCACTCGAAAGCAATCATAGAAAAATCCCCATATTACTCAGTAACAGAGGAGCCATTCCCAATGGATTTGTAGGGCAAACACCGTGGATGTCCGAATGGTTCAACATCCCGCTTATGATGAAGGGAATGGGCGCCACTGAATGGTACCGTGACCTAGCTGTTCATGAGGGAAGGCACATCATTCAGTACAATTATTTAAACAGGGGCGTGAGCCGGTTTGTAGGATCTGTATTTGGAGAATCTACCCAATCTTTTTATACGGGATTACTTATCCCATCCTGGTTTTGGGAGGGAGATGCGGTGGGCATTGAAACGGTCCTTACCCATGCCGGGCGTGGACGTTCTTCTCAATTCAACCGATCATCCCGGGCGCTCATCCTGGAAGGGAAAAAATTTAATTACCGTCAAGCATTATATGGATCGTTTAAACAAGACTATCCCGGTCATTATGAATTGGGTTATTTATTAACCAATCACGTCAATCGGCAATTTGGAGATAAGGCCTGGCCAAAGATATTGAGTAAAACCATGTGGTGGCCCTTTACATTAAATCCTTTTTTCCCGTTTTCCAGATCCATGAAAAAAACAACTGGGTTTTCCATTTCTCAAATTCACAACGATACATTTTTTGATTTAAAGGAATATTGGTCACAGCAATTGGAGAATGTTATCGAAAGTTCTGTAGACGTGATTAGCCCGAAACCAAAAGTCAAAACAGATTATCTTTTTCCCGCAATGAACCAAGCTGGTGAAATCATTACACTTAAAACAGGGCTTGGACATGTGCCAACTATTGTAACATTGGCGAATGGAAAAGAGACACCATTAACAAAAATTTCGTCAGTCGTACCTCTGTTTGGATACCATTCAAATGGGGATTATGCTGTTTGGTCGTCCTATGATCCGGATAAACGCTGGACAAAATTAAGTTGGGCCAATATCCGAGTATTTGATATTCAAACAGGAGAATTACGAAAAATCACGTCAAAAAAACGCCTATATAATCCAAACATTTCACCAAATGGAAACCGAATAGCTGCAGTTTCATTTTCCGAAAACCGACATTCTTTATTGGTGATATTAGATGCAAAAACCGGTGAAATAATAGATCAGGTTGAATCGCCCAATGGGGGACTAATCATGTCACCATCTTGGTCAACTGATGGACAAGAGATTGTGTTTACGTCCCAAAAGTTTGAGGGTAGAGGCATTTGTACTTATAGACCCGGTAAAAGAGAATTCGAACAAATAAAATCGGAAAGTTGGATACCCGTTTTTAAGCCCATGTTAATTCAAAATTATGTCATTTATGAATCTCAGATTGAAGGGGTTGAAAATTTAGTTGCGATTCATCGAAAGGATAAGCTGGAATATCAAGTTACTTCCAGAAAATTTGGTGCTACCAATGCCTCTCGCACCCAAGACGGCCGACTATTGTTTAATGATTATTCATCCATGGGTGATGCCATCGCAATCATGGCGTTTAATCCGAATGAATGGAAGGAAATATCTACAAACCGTACCCATCCAATTCAAGGATTGTCGTATTCTTCTGAATTAAAACCTGTTTTTGATGAACCAGTTTCAACAAAATCCTATAATGTTTCGGATTATAAAACATCGGCACACCTTTTTAACTTTCACAGCAGATATATTTTTGATGATGTTTTAAATCCATCCCTTGGTATTCAGTCAAATAATATTCTTGGGACCTTTTCATTCGGCGGCGAAATATCCTATAATAAGAATGAGAAAACAACCCATACAAAAACGAGGGGTACTTATTCTGGATTTTACCCCATGATTAATTTTGACATAGGGATTGGGAAGCGCAATGTAGGATATGGCCCTTTCTATCAAAAAGTGGAAAATAGGAATGATACATTAATTTATAATGTTAATGAAAAATGGAATGAATCAACTGTTGATTTTGGGATGTCCATTCCCTTCAAAAATGAATTGATTGGTATTCGTACAAAATATGCCTTTGCAAAAATCGGGGCAAAATATATCCGCAGGTCGAATACGGTTCATCACTTTGATTTTCTTTCGATTCCCCCAAATATTCGTGTGACCAATCAAAGGAAGCGCCCCGATAGAGATGGAAATATCATCCCTGTTTATATTGAATCAGCAATGATTTCAATTGATGAAAAGTCGCCCCGGGATTTAGGAAGTCCTGGTTGGCAGGTGTATGGATATGCAGGTGGTATGCCTTTTGGAGGGATTTGGAAAGGTGAGCAAATATCTCTTCGAGCAATCTATGGTATCAAAGGATTGGGTCATCATCATTATATTTCATCTTTGTTTCAGTGGGAGACGAATGAGGGAGATTATTCTTTTCCATCAAAGATTGGATTCCCAAAGGGATATAATTGGCATGGATTTAATCAAGGGTGGCGTATAAAAGTGAAATATGAAATGCCTCTATTTTACCCGGATTGGACGCTACCATTTAGTATTTCCTATCTTAAGCGAATAAAGGGAAACATTTTTGTTGATCAAGCCACCATGGATCAAAAGGAATCCATGTTATCGGTTGGGGCAGGAATTACATTTGAATCAGGTGGATTTTTTGATATCAGGATGCCCATTCCGCTTACGATTAATTTTTATTTTCATCCACATAGCGGAGAAACAGGAATTCAATTCGATTTTGAATAATTCGTTATTATGATGTATGTTTTATGGTGTTAAGCTAAGAATATTTTACATTTTTATTATGAGGGATGTATGAGTAATCGCGGATCAGACAGAAGACAAATTGAACGCCGGAACGGCGGAGAAAGACGGAACCAAAAGGAAACCGTTGAAAATGATCAAAGATCTGGGAACGAGCGCAGAGAAGAAGAACGAAGAACAGGTAAGGACCGAAGAAACCCCTAATCTGTTATATATTTAAACAGCAAAGATTAAGAACGGTCGAGATTTAACCCCGCAATTGCCATATATTTTTCTTTAGCTTCATTTATATACTCAATGAGTGCTTGCCGTTCCTGGATAATTCGGTACATGATATTTCTTTTTCGGTAGAAAATTGATAAGAATCTCAAATGCTGACGATAATCCCGAACCCGAGCCAAGTAGGTTAGAACAAAATTTCCACTGGAAACTAAAGTAAAACTGTAGAGGATTGTAAGGGGAATATTGCCGGTTAAAAATCCAAACAGAAGGATTTCTATCGAATACAATAAAATAAAAATACCGACTCCGGTTACCAGTTTTGTCGGTGCTATTTCCGATTTTGATCGTGCGAACCTATTCGCAGCCCATCGAGGGAATTTATAGGGGATTATATTGTTGATGACACCGTACAAATAAATAGGAAATCCAAGAATAATGTAGCTGATAATTTTAATTCTTTTCATCAGAGTTGCAGTACCTGCTGCGGGGTCAAGAAATTCATCTTTCAGTTTGATAAGTTCCAAGTGGTTTTGATAACGAGTGAGCATTCCATCGAATTCTACTACCTTATCCGGTTGATTTTTAAAATACCACTCCACAGCGTGAACCAGCCCTTTGGTTACAGAAAAATCGTCTGATTTGCTTTTGATATCCAACCCCAAATCCATCATTAATTCCTTTTTATAAATCAGTTCTAATGAATTTACCATTTTTTCAAAAGCCAGGTCATTCACGTTTGTTGTTAGTTTTGAAAGAGCCGTTTCTATTTGTTTGGTGAGTTGTTTCACCGTACTTATTTCATCTGTTTTATAATCCTTTTGGAATGATTCAAGATGGATGGGTTGTCCATATCGGACGATGACATCACTCCTGAATTTAATAGCATCGGAATAGGATAATCCCACGGGAACAATGGTTAAATCCAGATGCCAGCCATTGTTTTCCATCGCACCAAACCCAATACGCGCAGCACCTGTTTTAATTTTACTTAAGGTTCTGTCACCTGTTGAAATTCCTTCGGGGAAAATGAGAAACGCATCCCCCGCTTTTAAGATTTCATATCCTCTGACAAAAGTATCTAAGTTTTTCTCAGTTTGGGTGGGGTCATCTTGTCTACGATATACAGGTACGATGCGCACTTTTTTTAAGAACCAATTGGAAAAAGTGTTATTGAAAAGTGTCGCTTTGGCGAAAAAATAAAGGTCTCGTCCGCACGTATTTCCCACCACCAGGGGGTCCATCATGGTATTAGGATGGTTGCACACAAAGATCACAGGACCATCTTTCGGAATATGATCTATATGTTGAGGAGAAATTCGATTGAAAAAAGTACGAATTCCCAGAAGCGAAACCATTTTTACGAGGGCATACAGCATGACCAATCCTGTATTATACGGTGGAAGTTAATTCGATTTATTTTTGGAACAAATTTTTCTTATATCAAATAAACTTGGGTCAGGGATTTCTTTCTCCCGGATAAGTTGATCTAAATATTTGCTTGAAAAACTAGGATTTTCTTCAGAATTATATAGTTCAAATTTTTTCTGTATTTTTTGAGAGTGATAGGATGGACAAAATTTTGAAAGATTTGAAAGCACCGTAATGGATTTAGGAAAAAAGGATAAATTTTTCTCTTCATAATAAAATGACGGGTTAAAAGCTTCATTCCAGTTCGGATTGACATAATCGCGAATATCGAATGGTTTATCCAAGATCCAGTTGTTTTCTCGTTTTATCAGTCTGGTTTTTCCGTTCTGGCAGAGACCTATCCCCAAAAGGAGTCCCTGAAAATTTGCTTCTAAATCAGCGTAAGAAAAAACACCAGAAGCCATTCGTCCTAAAATATTTTTTTCTCCCATGATGCCCAAATCAATTGCTTTCTCCATAGCCTGGGATTTCGAATTTCCCTTATTTACTGACCTTAAATACAATTGATGATAAAGATATCCTGACCCCGTAAAGTGTGTCAGCTTATCCACGCCAATGATAATCCCATTGACGTTTATTGATTCGTCAATCATGATCCTTAAGCTAATCATTCGTCCTTTTTCAAAGGCTGGTTTTCCTGATTTCCAAAAAATACTATTGCGGAACAAACGATCTATATCTGTCTGATTATCAGGGAATTTATGAATTTTCGCGCTTGATTTGATCCATTTTTCCAAGGGAGCATTTAGGGTAACACCAAAATGTTTTAGGATATTTCCCGCAGCGGTTTCACAGCTACAATCCTTTGGTAGATATTTTAACACTTTTTGAATTTCCCGATTGTAATACCGATTTAATTCGTAGCTGGCATCCTTTAATGGGGTGTTCCAGACTAGATAAGGATCCACTTCTCCAGCCTGAAGCGCAATACAGGTAGACCACAGAATTAAAATATTAGTTAATTTCATCCTGTATTTATTTGGAACCTCCCTCAGTGAGAATTTTTTCTTTAATTTCCTCAATCCAGGAAATCCTTTTTGGAGTCGGTGTCTTCTTCGTGCATTTATTTTGACGGGGACATGTGGATTGCCGGGGGCAGATTATTCTTACGGGTGAGTTCAATCCTTTCTCCACCCACCCAATATTGACGATTCTTGCGGCTGCAGTGATGGCATCATTTATTTCTTGGGGTATTATAATTTCATTCTTTTTATTCCGCGGTGCAATTTCTAATGCATCCATAATCTGTTCAGGATTTGAGCCATGAGACTCCAGCAATGGAAATAAATCAACGCCTACAGATATAATGTGCGGGTTTCCCGCACCATCTACCGTTTTGGTTGCAATACATGAATAAAGTCTGGGGTTTCTATCCATCTCCCGCATCAATGAGATTTGGGTAAGTGTATCCATAGATTCCAAATCGTCCGCCATTTGAAACAATGCCCACTGTCGGCAAAAATCAGGAGAATCGGTCATGGTACCTGCCGGCATGGGAATCCCATTCCCACGGTAAACAGCTCGAAGTTTATTGGGTGGATAAATATCAAAATAATGCCAATGGCGGTATGGAGAAACGGCGGTCATTCTGCGCATAATAACCGCAGGTGTCAGTTCAATCTGGTCTCCGGAAAATATATCATAAGCTTTTCGACTCAAGTACTGGCGGAATGGTTGTCTTGGACATAAAAAAGCGCCCGCAAAAAAACTGCATTCAAAATCCCGCCAAGCCATCAAAATATCTCTTTGATTCATTGTCGTCGATCGTTCTTTGGATGGTTGTGGAGACCCTCCCAATTCTCCACCTGTAGCCTGGGATGAGATTAATCCATCCCCGCTATGAAGTATTTTATGACCGAGATGGTAAGCTAAATCATATTTGAGCCGTGCTTCATTTTTTTTTAATTCTTCATTTAGATATATAGTATTGGGCGCATGGTAAAACGATCTGAAAAAAGTTTTCACTTCTTTATCTTCATCGCTGATGGTTTGAAATGAATGTTTTTTAAACCATTTAACTTTCAATCCCTGTTGTTTATAAATCTCTAAAATATTGCGGGAGCGAAGTGGAAACCGTTTTTCGCTGATTGCATCAGCGGCTCGCTCTAAATCAGGAAATTGGTTATGGTTATGTTCCTGATGCGCGCGGATTAAAATATGGGCGAATTGACGCCCAGAAATACTGGCCTGCGTTAATAATTCCGGGATGGAAATTTCCATCAATTCTTTTTCAAATAATATACTCGGTTCGAGTTGAATGCGGTCTAAAGACCTTTTAATCCCATCCTGCGTTTGAATATTTGGTTGCTGTCCATCATCCAATAGCCAATCTAAATCCCGTTGAAAAATGGTTGCCAGTATTTCCAATACGGCTGGCGCCGGGGTCCGCTGACCTCTTTCAATCAGACTGATATAGGATACAGATGGCGCGTTCATAGCATCAATTTGAACGCAGCGGACAGCCAAATCTTCTAAGGTCATTCCCGATTGTTTCCTCAGCATTCTCAATTTGGATCCCAGGAAATGGGCATTCGCAGCAGCGTGTATTTTGGGTTTCATTGTTGTTTCCTGTAAAATTTACATTGTCAAATTATATTGTAAAATTATACAATGAAAGTGATTAATGCATGTGTATTTTTCCATCGCGGTTTAAGAAACATGAGAGATAAATCGTGAATTTTTGTAGGCAAACAAATGCAATATCCAAGACCAAAAGAATTAAAGCCAACACAGCCAATCCAATTTGATTTGGAAAATAAGAAAAGTGGCGGGGGAATGCCTGATTTATCCATACTTGGTGAATGGACCAAAGATTGCGACACAGTTTTAACTCAGGATGCACAACTGTTTATTATGGAATTGGAGCAACGATTCGGGGGGCGGCGGAAAGAATTGTTGGCCGATCGGGTGAATAAACAAATAGAGTTAGACAATGGTCGTATGCCGGATTTTTTACCCGATACTAAAGCAATAAGAGAGGGTGATTGGACCATAGCTCAGGCACCTGCGGATTTACAGGATCGCCGAGTGGAGATCACAGGTCCCGTCGAAAGAAAAATGATTATCAATGCCCTGAATTCCGGAGTAAAAGTGTTTATGGCAGATTTTGAAGATTCCTCTTCCCCAACATGGAATAATACAATTGAAGGGCAAGTCAACCTGAGAGATGCCATTCGGAGAAAGATTACTTACACCAATCCGGGAAATGGAAAATTTTATCAATTAAATAAGAAAATTGCCACGCTCATGGTGCGTCCTCGCGGCTGGCATTTAGAAGAAAAGCATGTGGAATTAGATGGGAAACCGATTTCTGCATCATTGTTTGATTTTGGCCTTTACTCTTTCCATAATGCCAAAGAATTGCTGGAAAGGAATACAGGTCCCTATTTTTATTTACCCAAATTGGAAAGTCATTTGGAAGCCCAATTGTGGAACGATGTCTTTGTCTATGCCCAAAAATCATTGGGAATTCCAAATGGGTCCATCAAAGCAACCGTATTGATCGAAACAATTTTAGCTGCGTTTGAAATGGATGAAATCCTGTATGAATTAAAAGACCATTCCGCCGGATTGAACTGCGGGAGATGGGATTACATTTTCAGTTTTATCAAAAAATTTAAAAATAATCCTGATTTTATCCTTCCTGATCGTGCAGATGTTACAATGAGCCGCCACTTTTTGAAAAGTTATGTGGACCTCCTCATCCAGACTTGCCATAAACGGGGCGCCCATGCCATGGGCGGCATGGCGGCACAAATCCCCATAAAGGGGGATGAAACCGCTAACCGTGAAGCCATGGAAAAAGTGCAAATGGATAAGGCGAGAGAAATGAAGGCAGGACATGATGGTACATGGATTGCACATCCCGGGTTAGTACCCATCGCTATGGAAGCATTTTCCGGTATGACCGGTGCAAACCAAATCCATGATCGTCCAAGATTAGACGTGAAAATTCATGCAGATGATTTGCTAAAAGTCCCTGGGGGAGATATTTCTGAATCCAGCGTCAGGCATAACATTCGGGTGGGAATCCAATATATTGAAGCATGGCTAAGAGGCAATGGCTGCGTTCCCCTTTATCATTTGATGGAAGATGCGGCCACGGCTGAAATCTGCAGGTCCCAACTTTGGCAATGGGTTCATCTGGAAGCGTCCACAAAGGAAGGGTATCCAATTTCCATGGAATTAATTGAAAAATGGATCACAGAAGAATTAGAACAAATCAAAAAAGAAATTGGCACGGATCATTTTAATCAAGGACGTTTCAAAATGGCTTCAACCATGTTTACGGATATGATTAAAACGGAATCATTTGACGAATTTTTAACACTAAAAACATACCAACACATATAGCAATAGGAGAATAACATTGCAGAATAAACAAAAAACAAAGGACTTTGAGCAGGATATAACAGATAAAAGAATGGTCTCAATTCCCAAAATGAAAAAAGCAGTTGATGAGGAAAAGCAGGTAAAATATCAATCCATGTGCACCATGTCGGTTTTTGAACAAGATATTCAAGTGAGATTATCATGACAAGACAGGAACAGGTAACCCAATTAGAAAAGGATTGGAAAGAGAATAATCGTTGGGAGGGTATTGCACGACCCTACACAGCAGATGAAGTAGTAAATCTCCGTGGTTCAGTCCAGGTGGAGCATACATTAGGGAAAAACGGTGCAGAAAAATTTTGGGAAGCCCTGAAAGGGGATGAAGTGGTTTCAGCCTTAGGTGCCCTTACCGGTAACCAGGCAATTCAGGAAGTCCAGGCCGGACTCAAAGCAGTATATTGCTCCGGTTGGCAGGTGGCAGGGGATGCCAATTCTGCCGGTGCCATGTATCCGGATCAAAGTCTATATCCAGTCGATTCTGTACCCAAACTAGTGGAACGGATTAATAATTCTCTACTCCGCACCGATGAAATCCATTGGATGAAAGGGGATGACACCATTAATTGGGTGGTACCATTAATTGCAGATGCAGAAGCAGGGTTTGGCGGAAATTTAAATGCATTCGAACTCATGAAGGCCATGATAAAAGCCGGGGCGGCGGCCGTTCACTGGGAAGATCAATTGTCTTCGGCAAAAAAGTGCGGTCATATGGGTGGTAAAGTTTTGGTCTCTACACAGGAAGCCATTAATAAACTGGTTGCGGCCAGATTAGCAGCAGATGTGATGGGCGTACCTTCAGTTATTATTGCCAGAACAGATGCCAATGCTGCGAATTTGATTACCACAGATAATGATATCCGGGATCAGAGATTCATTACCGGCGAACGAACTTCAGAAGGATTTTATGCTGTGAAGAATGGATTGGATCAAGCCATAGATCGGGGTCTATCTTATGCTCCCTACGCGGATTTGCTATGGTGCGAAACGGGTAAACCGAATTTAGATGAAGCGAGGCGATTTGCAGAAGCGATCCATGAAAAATATCCCGGCAAGCTTTTGTGTTACAACTGTTCGCCTTCATTCAACTGGAAAGCAAATTTAGGTGAAGCGGAATTAAAGTCATTTCGGGAAGAACTTTTTAAAATGGGTTACAAATACCAGTTCATCACTTTAGCTGGATGGCATGCGTTGAACCTGAGTATGTTTGAGCTGAGTCGTGCATATGCGTCTGAAGGCATGTATGCATATTCCCAAATGCAGAATCGTGAATTCGACAACGAAGTAAATGGTTTTCGGGCAGCGAAACACCAGGGATTTGTTGGGACTGGATATTTCGATGCGGTGCAGAATACGGTGACGGCAGGAAGTGCTTCGACAGTGGCGATGGAAGGGTCCACAGAAGAGGAGCAATTCCATGGAACGGATCCTCCGCCCATCAATAAAATGAATAGTGCGCCTGCATTTCAGGCGTAAGAAAGTTTATCTTATAACCCTCTCAGGGCCCCTCTCGGATTTTCCGAGAGGGGCTTTTCTTTTCCAGCCATTCATAATAACTTCTATTGCGTATGAAATCCATTAATCAATTCATTTCGTTAATTCTTTTAGCATGGATGGGAATTTTCACCCAAGTCACTACAACCCATATAGGGCATAGCCATGATCTCCTTCCTGCTGAAGCCAGTCTTTGTGCCATTGACTGCGAAGATGATTCTCACCATTCAGCCGGTGAAGCTTGCCAATGGTTTATGGCCAAGCGCCTTACCAATCATGATGGCCCCTTTGTTATTATTGATCAAATTCCCATTGAATATGAAACCATTCAATGGACACCACAATTTTTCCTCTCAACTGCATCCCAAGAATATGTTCATTGGGATCGCGGTCCCCCTGTCGTTTAGTTTTTCACTTCATGACAATTCCCCATTTCACTGGGGATTCCCAAAAACTCAAGACAGAGGAAATTTAATATGTTACAAAAATTAATCGGGGGACTGCTATGCTCTGGCATTTTATTTGCACAGACGACTGCAAATCCCCAATTTAGTGTGATTGGCGATTTGGTCATAGACCAATTGACTGAATCACCCCAATTATCAAGTTCCGGTGTGGAAATAGCGATCCAAGGAAATGTGAATCCATTCGCCCGGGCCGATGTTTATCTTCATAAACATAATGATGAATCACCTTTAGAATTAGAAGAAGCGGTGCTGACCATCGAAAGAGGACTCCCCTTTGGATTGGCCCTAAGGGCAGGAAAATTAAGACCTGAATTAGGGAAGATGAATAAAACGCATGCGCATTTATTCCCTTTTATCGAAGCGCCTTCTGGTATGACTAAGACATTGGGTCAAGAATTCTATAGTGCAACCGGGATAGAAGCAAATTGGCTTTTACCTCTACCGTGGTATAGTAATTTATCCATAGGGTTTTTGGACACAGGTATTGGTAGCCATGCCCATGAAGAGGAGGATGATCATGAAGAGGAGGATGGTCATGATCATAATAATGGAGAAGAGCACCTCGAAGAAGAGAAGCAAGAAAATGCCTTTTCGTCGCGATGGTCTCATTTTTTTGATTTGAATGAGGTAAACCACATTGAAATAGGAACCAGTTATTATGCTGATCATGAAAAAAGTTTTGGTGGTGCAGACTTCAAATTTAAATGGCGACCCAATAAATATCGTTCATTCACCATTCAGGGAGAATGGATTCAATTTGAATTGGGCGATGAACATGAAGGGAAAAAAGTCCATTCTAATGAGATCCTTACATCTGGATATTTAATGATAAACTATCAATTTAGTAAAGCATGGAATGTGGGTGTGATCGGGGACTATTGGCAATTTGATTTGGCAGATACGCATGGTAAGGATCCGTCCATATTCGTTGGATTTAGTCCTGTAGAAGAGTCGGTTGTTCTGCGGATCAAACTAGGGCAGGTATTACACCCAGAAGATGATCATAATAATGAGGAGAAACAATTAAAGGTTTCCGTCCAACTCATTTGGTCTTTGGGTCCCCATAAACCACATCGGTATTAAATCATGAAAAAACACATTATACTACTCACATTTTTGTCATTTTGTTTTGGGAAAGTTCGAGTGGTCACGTCCACAACCGATTTGGCTGATATTGTAAAAACAATCGGCGGTGACCAGGTAACCGTCACCAGTATTGCTCGAGGGAACCAAGACCCTCATTATGTAGAAGTATTGCCATCATATATGTTTAAGGTGAGAAAAGCCGATCTTTACTTTATGGTAGGAATGGAACTGGACCTTTGGGCTCAACAGATTATCGATGGTTCCAGGAATAGGAAAATCAAAGTTATCGATTGTTCTGTAGATATAAATAAAATGGAAGTGCCAACGGGTCAGGTGGATGCCAGCATGGGGGATATCCATAAATTTGGGAATCCTCATTACTGGCTAGACCCTGAGAATGGAAAACTTATTGCGCAACTTATAGCTGATAAATTGGCAAATGCAGCACCAAAAAGTTCAGATTTATTTCAACAAAACCTGGATGCGTTTAATATGCAAATTGACAGAGCCATTTTAGATTGGGACAAACGATTTAGAAAACTTCAAGGGAAAAAGCTCATTTATTACCATAATTCCTGGCCTTATTTTTCAGATCGTTTTGGTTTGGTAGCGGTTGAATTCTTAGAACCTAAGCCTGGAATTACACCTTCTCCGTCAAAGCTAAATCAAATAATTCAGTTAATAGAAACAGATACTATTCAAGTGGTAGCGTCGGAATCGTATTTCAGTGAAAGAGCGCCAAAATTTATTGCATCAAAAACTGGCGTAAAAACGATAAAATTGGCTCAATCTGTGGGCGCTTTGAATGGTGCAGATTCATATATTAATTTATTTGAAACCAATTTGAAAATTCTATCTGAAGCATTTGGAATTGAATATGATTGACCTCATCATATGGCCATTATTGGCCGCATTTGTACTCACAGGAATACATGTATATCTCGGGCTTCATGTGGTGACACGGGGCGTTATATTTGTTGATTTAGCTTTGGCGCAAGTCGCAGCTTTGGGTGCCGCCATTGGTATAATCATGGGCCTCGATCATGATGGACATTTAAGTTATTTTTTCGCATTGTCATTTACCTTTATCGGTGCAGCATTTTTTGCATATGTCCGGACTCATGAGCAAAAAATCCCCCAAGAAGCAATCATTGGCATAACATATGTCGTTAGTGCAGCAGCTATGATTTTATTTTTTAGTAAATCGGCAGAAGGGGCAGAACATCTCAACCATTTATTGGTGGGATCTATTTTGTTTGTTTCACCAGAAAAAGTGGGATTTACAGCATTATTGTATGGCATCATTGGCTGGATTCATTGGAAATACCGCCATGCGTTTTTCCAAGCATCGCAATCTCATCTTGATTCTGGGAAAATTGAAAAAACCACTCGGTATTGGGATTTTCTATTTTATGTTACTTTTGGTTTTGTGGTTACAAGTTCAGTGAAAATTGCTGGTGTTTTGTTGGTGTTTTCATTTTTGATCATTCCAACGGTCGCGGCACTCTTATTTAAACAATCGGTTAAGAGTCGGCTTATTTTTGGATGGATATTTGGTATGGTAGGCAGCTTTTTAGGTATGTTTCTATCAATTGGATTTGATGTGCCCACAGGTGCATCCATTGTAGTTACATTCGGTTCTATGCTGGCATTATTGGGGATTTATCATTCGTTAAAGCATTGAACCTGTTTTTCATTATGAAGTATATTGAACATCAATAATGGCAACAAACTCATCCAGAATCGATACCGTATTTGAAAGTCAAATGGCCAATCGTCAGGTTGTTCGTCTTTCAACTTTTCGTGAACGAAGGGCTAAACTAAAATCTATTGAAACATGGTTGTTAGATTACCAATCTGATATTCAAAAGGCCATGTATTCCGATTTTCATAAACCTGCATCTGAAGTGGATTTATCCGAAATCTGGGCAACAGTTACAGAAATACGCCATATTCGGCGTCATCTAAAAGAATGGACGAGATCCAAAAAAGTGGCACCCACATTGGCCATGGCTACTGCTGATGCATGGATCCAATATGAACCGAAGGGTGTTGTGCTTGTAATTGCACCGTGGAATTTCCCCTTTAACTTAACCATCGGCCCGTTGGTCTGTGCAATTGCTGCGGGTAATTGTGTCATGATAAAACCATCAGAATTGACACCTCAATCTTCTGCACTCATGGGGAAAATGGTTACCGAACTTTTTGAGGAAAATGAGGTAGCCTTATTTGAAGGAGATGCCACCGTTGCAAAAGCGTTACAGGAAAAGCCGTTTCACCATATCTTTTTTACCGGCAGCCCGAAAATTGGCAGTATTGTTATGGAAAAGGCTGCACAACATTTATCCACTGTCACACTGGAATTAGGTGGAAAATCACCCACCATTGTTGATGAGACAGCGAATTTGAAGGATGCTGCACAAAAAATATCCTGGGGGAAATTTCTCAATTGTGGGCAGATTTGTCTGGCCCCTGATTACGTGCTTGTTCACGAATCTGTAAAAGATAAGTTTTTGCGGCAAGTGCAGGAGATTGCAGGGAAACAATTTGGGGGAAGTAATGGATCTGTTCAATCATCCAAGGATTATAGCCGAATCGTTAATCAACATCATTTTCATCGATTAAAATCCATTTTAGAAAAGACAAAATCAAGCGGTGATACGGTATTTATGGGAGGCGAAACAGAGGAAGAAACTCAATTTATGGCCCCCACGGTTTTAACGGAAGTCAGTGGCGAATCTCCCATAATGTCAGAAGAAATATTTGGACCGATCCTCCCAGTTATTACTTTTAAAAAATTATTGGAAGCAACAGATTTTATAAATGAAAGATCGAAACCACTTGGGCTTTATATCTTCAGTAAAAAGAAGAAAAATATTGATTTTATACTGAATAATACATCTGCAGGCGGGACATCCATTAATGATACCATACTCCATTATATGCATTTAAACCTTCCTTTTGGCGGCGTTAATGCCAGCGGTTTTGGCCGGACCCATGGAGAAGCAGGTTTCAAAGCGTTTTCCAATGAAAGATCCGTACTTAAACAGTCTCGTCTCAGTCCCATGAAATTAATGTATCCACCCTATACGCCCTTGGTGAAGCGGCTCATTAAACTGGTTGTAAAATATTTATAAATCACAATGGACAAAATCAGGTCCATTCAGAAAGTAATAAAAGGGACTTTAACTACCGATGGTGCCGGTGTAAATCTCACCCGAATTATTGGTGGGCCGGAACTCAATATGCTGGATCCTTTTCTGTTGTTAGATGAATTTGGCAGCGATAATCCAAATGATTATATTGCAGGATTTCCGCCCCATCCCCACAGGGGATTTGAAACAATCACCTATATGCTCAATGGGAAATGGCAGCATAAAGATTCCGCCGGCCACGAAGGGTTGCTCGGTGAAGGCTCCGTCCAGTGGATGACGGCAGGCCGTGGGATTATTCATAGTGAGATGCCTATACAGACCGATGGTCTGGCGCGGGGATTTCAACTTTGGCTAAACCTCCCTAAAGAGAAAAAGATGATAGATCCTGCTTACGCCGATATTCCATCGGAAGCTATTCCCATAGTGAATGTTGCAGGTGGGACGGTGAAAGTAATATCCGGAACATTTGAAGGGATTACCGGACCGGGGAAGCCCCATACGGGCATGTTGTACTATGACGTAAGATTGAAAAATAATGTAGAATTAGATCTACCTATTCCCGATGGTTGGAATACGTTCCTATATATTTATGAAGGAAGTATTTTCCTGGATGAGGTTTATTCAAAGGGACAATTACTCACTTTTAGTCAGAATGGAAATTTGAGTTTCAAATCAAGTTCCAATGGGGTGCGAATAATATTAGTTGCTGGAGAACCGTTGAATGAACCGGTGGCTCGGGGTGGACCGTTTGTGATGAACACCCGGGGTGAAGTATTAAAAGCATTTGAAGATTTTCAGAATGGTAAATTTGAATCATGACACGCTGTGAATGGGCTGGCACCAGTCCCTTATATGAACAATACCACGATGAAGAATGGGGTGTACCCACACATGATGACCGATCCCTTTTTGAGTTTCTCATTTTGGAAGGGGCTCAAGCTGGATTGAGTTGGGAGACTATTTTGAAAAAAAGAAAGGGCTACCAAGACGCTTTTGACCAATTTGATGCTAAGATAATTTCTACTTATTCTGAATCTAAAATTGAAGCATTGCTCCAAAACCCAAATATCATTCGAAATAAACTGAAGGTGAACTCCGCTGTAACCAATGCAAAATTATTTTTAGACGTTCAAAGGGAATTCGGCAGTTTTAATCAATATATCTGGCAATTTACCCAGGGGAAAACCCTTCAAAATTCATTTAATAAAATGTCAGATATTCCAGCAAATACACCGGAATCGGATGCCATGAGTCAAGACTTAAAAAAGCGTGGTTTTAAATTTATTGGTACCACAATTTGCTATGCTTACATGCAGTCTATGGGTATGGTGAACGATCATGTGGTGAGTTGTTTTCGTTACAAGGAATGTGCGGTGTGAAAGTCCACTACCTGGGACATGTTGTATTTTATGTGAAAGATTTGGAGCAATCTCTGGCTTTTTACCGGGATTTGCTTGGGTTCGAACAAGTGGGGGAATTTTCCCGTCCATTTACGGCTGTTGCACTTACAGCCGGACGAACCCATCACGAAGTTTTATTGATTCAAGTTGGGGATGCACCGAGCCAGCCCAAAGGTCACCGGATTGGTCTCTATCATATCGGTATAAAAGTGGGTGATTCCCTGGATGAATTGCGCGCAGTTCGAGATGAATTAAATGAAGCGGGCGTTCCTATCTCCGGATTGAGTGACCATATTGTAAGCCAGAGTATTTATCTCGAAGACCCCGATGGAAACGAGGTGGAACTCTATGTGGATGATCCGGATGTGGATTGGAAGAATAATCCTTCCCTTGTCATGTCCCCGATCAAACGATTGGAATTGTAGTCCTCAATGAAATATTTTTCTCAAGAAAACATTTTTTCAAAAATACTATGTGATCTATATAAAAGTGTTTTTATCAAAATGAAACTTATAGTATAGTAAATTCGTAACAGAACCATGAAAAAATTATTAATCATTATTTCACTTATTATTGCCGGAATTATGTTATTCGGCCAAACCAAGCAAGAATCATCAAAAGGATTTGTCATGGATAAAGTTGAAAAAACAGATCAGGAATGGGAAACTTGTCTCACACCAGAAGAATACCAAATCCTGAGAGAAAAGGGAACAGAGCTTGCCTTTACGGGGGAATATTATAAGCATAAAGAAAAAGGGACTTATGTCTGTGCCGCATGTGGGAATGACCTATTTAGTTCAGAAACAAAATATGATTCCGGTTCCGGATGGCCTGCATTTTTTGATGCATTAGACGCAACCAAGGTGAATACAAAATCAGATGTTAGTTATGGAATGATTCGAACAGAGATTACTTGTACTAAATGTGATTCACATTTGGGTCATGTTTTTCAAGACGGACCCAAACCGACGGGCCTCAGGTATTGCGTCAACTCTTTAGCCTTGGACTTTCGGAAGAAACCATGAATTAAATTTTCAATTTATTTTTCAGAAAAATGAAAGGGTCGCTTTGTCGGTCCTTTTTTTTTAACCTTTTTCATTTTAATGACGTCTAAGCTTACAATTCATTTTATTCGAAGGAGGGATAAATTCATGAAATTCAAAATATTTTTAATATTCGTATTAGGTTTTAGCATTGAAAATTCATTTGCCCAGGACAAAATGCGAGAACGACCTGATCCAATTGATTGGACAAAAAAGCTGGATTTGACTGAAGATCAATTCAAGCAGTTTATGTCAGTTCAAGAATCGTATCGAGAACAAATAATCGCTTTACGGGAAAATGCCAGTGGTGATCGTAGGGGAATGATGGATGCTTTCCAGACATTGGGTGATAAAAGAGATAAACAAGTCAAATCAATCCTGAACAAAAAACAATATAAAAAATTCACAAAAGAATTAAAGGCGCAACAAAAAGAACGAAGGAAACAGATGAATGGCAGACAAAAAGGTCAGGGGCGTAGAGGTAGCAGACAAGGGAGAAATAATTAAATGAAAAAAATATTGTTAAGCGGATTATTAATATCCGTTTTTTTTGCACAAGATAAAACGCAGGATATTTCTGGTGTTGTTATAGATGTAGATAACTTAGAACCCCTGCCATACGCAAATGTGATTGTTCTGAAATTTGATCGAGGCATTACCACAAACTCAGATGGCCAATTTGTTCTTGTGGATATTCCCGCAGAACCATGCTCTCTCATGATTTCCTATATCGGGTATCGAACCATTACAATTCCTTATGACAACTCTGGGCCCAAAAAATTATTGGATATTCGTCTAAAGATGGAAGCATTAGACTTTCAGGCAGTGGATGTGATTGCCGATGAATACCAAGTGATGAAAAGTTCTGATGAGGTGAGTAAAATAACCCTTTCTCCGCGGCAATTGGCCTTACTTCCCAATATGGGTGAAGTGGATATATTTCGTTCATTACAATTATTACCTGGGATTAGTAGTACAGGAGATGGCTCATCGGGTATCAATGTCCGAGGTGGTTCCTCCAATCAAAATATGATATTGTTAGACGGGATGAATATTTATCACGTAGATCACTTTTTTGGTATGTTTAGCGCCTTCAACGCCGATGCAATTAAGGATGTGCAAGTATATAAAGGTGGCTTTCCAGCAAAATATGGCGGGCGGCTCTCCAGTGTAATTGACATGACCGGCAAAAATGGAGATCTGACCCGCCGTCAATTTGGCATGGGCGCCAATCTTATGTCCACCCAACTATTATATGAAACGCCCATTATCTTGGGTGGTAGTTGGCTGATTTCTTTTCGGAGATCTTATTCTGATTTTATGTCCAGCCCATTCTTTGATAAAATGTATGAATTTGTGACGGGAGATGACGAAGTACCCACAAATAACAGGCAGCGTATAAACCCGGATAATCCTGACCAGGAGGATGCATTTCAACAGCAGATTTTCCCCACATTCTATTTTTATGACTTGCATAATAAAGTCACATTCACTCCGGGGAATCGTGATGTCATCAGCCTCAGTATGTATGGGGGTAAAGATTATTTAAATGAATCAAGAGAAACAGAAGGTGTTTTCGGCCGTACTGGTGGTGGTAGGGGAGGCGGTCGTGGCGGCGCAACTCAAGAGACAGTGACCCGCATTGATGATAATAATACAAATTGGGGAAACCTAGGCGTCAGTCTTCGCTGGAACCATCGCTGGACGGATCGAATGTCCACCCAGGCTTTATACAGCGCTTCTCAATTTAAAAGTAATTACGATAGGAATCTTTATAACGAGGGTGGCGGTGGCCGAAACTTTACAATTGGGGAAGGTAATGGTGCAAATGATAAATCCTTTCGATTGGATAATGTGTACCATGCCAGCGCGAAACATATATTGGAATTCGGAATGGAATTCACCAATCTGGGTACTCATTATGATGTAACCGTTTTTGATACCATTCCTATTCTGGATTTGGAATCGAATACCCTTTTAACAAGTTTATATGTGGAAGACCGATGGAAAGTTTTTCCATCCCTTACTTTGGGGATTGGTGCACGGGCCACTACGCAAATGGGCTTGGATAGTTTATTTGTTTTAGATATGACCGCTGATTCTATTTATTTCTCCCCCCGATTATTTTTTAATTGGAATGTGACGGATCACTTTACGGTAAAAGGAGCCTGGGGAAATTATTTTCAATTCATCAATAATATTGTGTTAGAAGATGTACTCCAGGGAAATTCTAATTTCTGGCTTGTATCTGATGATAACATTCCTGCAGGATCTGCGGAGCACCAAATTCTTGGAATGAAATATGAAACTCGAAAATACTTGTTTGAAATAGAAGCATATCGAAAATATTTGGATGGACTTGTTGAATATACCCGGCGATTTCAAGAGTTAGCTGATTTTGGGAATTATTTTTTCTTCGGCGACGGATATGCAGAAGGGGTGGAATTATTGGCCCAGAAAAAGTCCGGTGCATTCAATGGTTGGGCCAGTTATACATATGCAAATGTAAAATATAATTTTGGTGCATTGGCGCCGGAGCCCTATCCTGCAAGCCATGATAAAACACATGAAGCCAAAATTGTGGGTATGTATAAATGGGGGCCATGGAATTTTGCATCTACATTTGTGTATGCCACTGGCACCCCTTATACGACTCCCCAGAGTCGGTATTATTTACCCCTGCTTAATGGGGATGAATTCACTTATATCCACGTGAGTGATAAAAATGGTTTTCGACTTCCGGATTACCACCGGATGGATTTGAGTGTATTCCGACAAATGCAAACCAATGATTTTAAATGGGATTTGGGCGTTTCGGTTTTTAATGCATATAATCGGAAAAATGTGAATTACCGCGAATATGATTTGGATGTTATTCCTGTAGTAGTTTCTGATGTCATGCTCATGCCAATGACCATTACACTGTTTTTTAAAGTAACATTGAAATAGGTAAACAAAATGAACAATAAATTAATTCTCAGTTGGTTTTTAAGTATTCTATTTTTATTCATTGGCTGCGAGGATGACCTTGCACCTGTTCCGGATGAAAATATGATTGTGGTTCGAGCATACCTCTATGCGGGTCAACCGGTAAAAGATATCATGTTAATGTCCACCTTATTGTTGGATGATGAAAGTGAAACAGCATTACCCATTGATTCTGCTGAAGTAGTATTGTTTAATGGTTTGGAGCAATATACCCTCATACCTGATTATAATTATGATACAACGTCAACGGATACTACTGATACGACAGCTGTCGATAGTTTAATTGGCATCAGTTATTATTATCCGGGAGATGATTTGATCGTGTCACAAGGTGACTCATTCAAACTGGAAATCAACTATATGGATCAACATCTAACTGCAGAAACATTTGTCCCAATGAAACCGGATAGTTTTTCTTCTACAATCGATACAATGGTTGTGCCATCCTTTGATAGAAACAGGGCATATATTCAATGGATTTTCGCTGATTCAAATATTGTACGACTCAATTGGGATAACCCAGAGGATCAATATCATTATTTAATCATGGATAATGTGGAAGAAGAACCTGCACCATTAGATGTAACGCTCCCTCCCCGTTGGAGACGCTTTATTTCTCAACCTTTCGTTGATACAACATATACAATGCTGGCCAGTACCATTACCCATTTTGGAAGACATGATATTGTGCTTTTTCACGTTCAGACGGATTATGTCCTTTTATATCAATCCAGTGGTCAGGATTCCCGTGATTTGAATGAACCCTATTCAAATATCAATGGCGGTTTGGGAATTTTCACTGCTTTCAATAGCGATACAACTTCGCTGGTTTTACTCAGAGCTGAATAATACTCAGTTAGGCCATTAGGGTAGATATGCCGCTGTGGTTATTCTGGATTCTGGCCATTTCCCGTTCGGTATCATTGGCATAATTCAGATCCCAGTCTTTGAGTATAGGTGCCATGATACGATGATAAATCCACGGTGCAAACAATACCAAATAAACACAGGATAAATATCCGCCGGGCATTTTAGGTGCATTGGGATAGGCCTTTAATTCCCAGTATTTAACAGAGGCATCTTCGTGGTGAGCGGAATGGCGTGTTAGATTATATAGCAAAAAACTGCTCATCCGCCGGTTGGTATTCCAAGAATGCTTTGGAAGAATGGGTGCACCTTTTTCCCTTATCAATCCATAATGTTCCATGTAATTAACACCTTCTAAATAAATTTTACCCACCACACCAATGGATAGAAAAACAGCAACGCCCGGTAACCCACTGATCATATAGGCTGCTGCAGTTAATACTCCCGATCGTCCATAACCAATCAGCATTCGATTATGAATGGATACGGTGTTTTGACCGATTCTTTGTAATCGTCTATTTTCGATAATCCACGCATTTCGATGAGACAATAAAGAAGATCGCAGAATAAATGCATAAGGATTCTGACCTCGTTTGGCTGTGGCAGGATCAATGGAAGTGGCCACATATTTATGATGACCATACACATGCTCAATAGCAAAAGCACAATCCCAAGTCAAGGCAAGGAACCAATTGCCCATAAACATATCAAATCTATTTCGTTTACGATGGGTAAGCTCATGCCCTACATTTGTTCCGGCCGATGCAGTTAGTAATCCCAAAACAAATACATATCCGATTAAGTGAATAATTGTTGTTCCATTCCTTGCATCCATTAAAGATGTACCCCATTCAGGCAAGGGGAATGGTCCCGCCATCCAGACTGAAATAGCAATGACTGTAAATATAAGTGGAAAATTTATATAGAGTAACCCATTTAAAATTTTTGTTGAATTAAACTTTGGGTGTGAAGTATCATCGCCTAAGAAGATGTCTCCAAATATGATAATAAAAGAAAAAATTATTTCAAAAACCCACATCCAGTACTGGCCTTTTAAAGCAAAGTAAATGGCAGATACCACTATGAGAGGTGTGAGTGCATATGGAAGGTATTTTTTCATAGAATAACTCAAAGAATTTTATCCATAAAGTGATTAGATAACAAGCAGTAGTAAAAAACTATTTGTAATATAGTAAGTACTCACTATATTTAACTATGGCTACAGTACGAATGAAGAAGGAAGACCGCATCCAGCACATTCTGGATAGCACTTTAACCCTTATTGGGCGTAAACCTCTGGCATCAATCCGGACTGCAGAAATTGCCCGGGAGAGTGGTATATCAGAAGGAGCGTTGTTTAAATATTTTTCTTCTAAAGATGAAATATTAAGCCAAATAATGAAACGCTATGAAAATACGGCCCATCCTACAGTTCCGTCAGAAGAAATTAAAACGGTAGAAGCCTTTAGAGATTTTATTAATACATATTTACAAAGTATGGTGAGAAAAACAACGCGAAGATTTTCCTATCTCAGACTGTTGCTCCAAGTGAGTATGGGGGATGAAGCGATGGGGAGTTCTAAATATAATCAGGTGAAAAATGGTGTTTGGACCATCATGGAAGATCGAATTAAATACGGTCAAATCCATTGGGGATTTAAAAAGGATATTAACATTCAAGTACAGGTGCGGCTACTGCATCTTTCTGTATTGATGTTTTTTATTGAGCAGGAAATATTTAATGCAAAAGAAATAGAATATTTCGATATGTCCACAATCAAGGATATAGCGATTGACAATTTTTTTCACTTGCTTAGCCCCAATTAATCATGGCTGATAAAACAAAACTATGGTATTTGCAGGGGATTAATCTTTTCCAGGGGATGGATGATAAATCAATGGCAACTATGGTATCCAGAACAAAAATGCATGTGGCTAAGAAAAGGGAAATAATCTATTTCCCGGAGGAACCATCAAATACGATTTATATATTAAAGGACGGAAAAATTAAAATATCCCGGTTGTCCGAGGATGGGCGAGAAACAACCTTGGATTTATTAGGGCCCGGTGAAATTTTTGGAGAAAGTGCCATTTTGGGTCAGGACACGCATGGTAATTCCGCAACTGTGGTTGAAGATGCGGTAATTTGCGCCATCAATAAAGATATGTTTAAGGAAATAATGGACATGTCCCCCCAATTGAATTTGAGCATATCAAAATTTATTGGATTCCGGTTACGGCGTATTGAAGCCCATATTGAGGATTTAGTTTTTAAAAATGCTGAGGAGCGTATTATTGCTTTCCTGAAGCGCTATGCAAATACCTTTGGCAAAGAGTTGGTGGATCGGATTACCGTACGTCCATTTTTGACCCATCAGGAAATTGCTGAACTCACTGCAACTGCACGTCAAACAGTTAATGCTGTATTGAATCAGTTGGCGAATGATGAAACAGTGAGCTATTCCAGAAGATATTTTAACATTTTAGATAAATCATGGCTGTTGAATTCTTGAATTGTCATTCAACAGACAGTTCAAAATTGAGACCTGTTTTAAACTCTTTCGTAATGAATGATAGAAAAACCAAAATTCAGAACACAATTATTCAAGTGATCGTTAGAAATAACTGTCAGATTTGCGATCGTATTCTGGATGAGTTGGAATCGATTCCAGTTCAAATCAACCCTTTAGAGATTCAAGTCTTTAATATAGATATTGATTCTACCATCCCTGATCATTGTCAACCCTTCATTACACCGGCGATTTGGGTCAATGGAAATTTATGGTACTTGGGTGGATTTGATAGAGATCGATTTTACGAAAAACTTATGTTGTTGGATAAGAGATCGTTAACGAGTAATCCAGCAAATATAGGAGTTAACTAACAAACAGGAGGAAAAAATGGATAAATTAAATTCATTTTCAGGATACGGACATTGGTTGGTCAGGCTTTCATTAGCCGGCACATTTTTATTTCATGGTATGGGAAAATTTCCCATGGCAGAAATGATGGCTAAGATGATGGATATGCCCCTGCCTATGATTTATATGCTGGCCATGATGGAAGTGGCTGCAGGTGCATTAATTCTTTATGGCGGCATTGGTCCCGACTGGGCCACACGGGTGGCAGGACTCATAATTGCGGCAGTCATGATTAGTGCAGTTGGCATGG
>JACKQG010000064.1_pt1 | contig 144804 bp, 120 predicted proteins | sample 8237621 | NCBI WGS metagenome assembly JACKQG01 (sample SAMN15677084, study PRJNA649215) | marine metagenome | biome: marine; feature: Black Sea; material: saline water; isolation source: suspended particulate matter (SPM) from the Black Sea western gyre | collected 2013-06-09/2013-06-10... | reverse complement strand
TACAATCCTCCACAGTGGACTTGCACCACCTAGTTATTAACCATGCACGGCACACGATAAAAAAATGACCGGATAACCCGGTCATTTTGATAAACCATTTTTATTGGGTATCATCCAGAGATGAGCCTTTTAGCAACCACATCTGATTTGGCTTTAATAGATTTATGAAGTGATCCACCATGGCTATCCATTGTGACCACTGCAGGAAAATCCTTTACTTCTATATGCCAAAATGCCTCAGGTACACCCAGCTCGTCAAGCATATAGACATCATGAACCTTCACTACCGATTTTGCCAGGGAAGCTGCCAGGCCACCAATGGCATGGAGATAAACGCCACCAGATTTTGAAAGACCAGCCAGGGTGGTTTCACCCATTCCTCCTTTGCCAATCACTCCGCGAACCTTATAGTGCTCCATTACAGCTGCTTCATAGGGTTCTTCACGAATGCTGGTCGTTGGACCAGCAGCAACAAATGACCAAGTGCCATCCTCATGTTGCTTTACTACTGGACCACAATGGTAGATCATGCTGTTTTCCATGATTGGATTTAGCCAATCTGGCCAGTTCTCATGGATATATTTATGGGCCGCATCTCTGGCGGTTACCATCAATCCTGAGATAGCAACTTCATCACCCATCTTTAATTCACGAATTGCTGCTTCGGAGATCGGTAATTGCAAATTAATCATAAGTCACCTCTCCATTGCTGTTCAGAATCATGCTGTGTCTGCGATAAGCCCAACACATGTAGGATATAGAGACAAAGAAAGAGGCTGGCAGACGGTGCATGGTTCCCATTTTTACACCTAGAATGGTTGTTTTGCCACCAAAGCCCATGGGACCAACACCTAACTCATTTAAATCGGCTAACAATCTTGATTCCATAGAAGCCAGCTCTGTGTTGGGGTTGGTATCTGTCATTTTCCTGAATAGTTGAGATTTCGCTGTGAGGTGAGAGGTGGTTCTATCCCCCCCGACACCTATACCAAGAATACCGGGTGCACACCCAAGACCCTGGGCTTTGTTAACAGCATCTACAATGACCTTATAAACACCATCCATGTCACGACCAGCACCCAAACCTACGTCGGGAAGCTTGTACTGTGTGGACACGTTTTCACATCCACCTCCCTTGAGCATGAGTTTGAATTCGATATAATCATTGTCCCACTCTTCAAAGTGGATAAATGGCTGTCCCTCACCAATATTATTGCCTGAATTTTTACCCGTGATACTGTCCACAGCATTGGGGCGGAGATAACTCTTATCAACTGCCTCAGAGGTGGCTTTGTGGATTAAGGCAGTCAATTTACGCATTCCGATGCCCTCAGGGATATACACCATATAAATGTTTGTCCCCGTGTCCTGACAGATGGGCGTGGATTCAACCCGGGCCAGTTCAATATTTTTAAGAATCATCCCAAAGACGCTGCGAGCTGCTGAACCTTCGTCTTCATTTTGCTCGGCAGCCTGAATACTTTCAACCACATCCCTGGGGAGATCCGTGGCTGCCAGACGAATTAACTCCAGTAGTTGATCTTTCAGAACTTTTTCATCGTATTGAAACATATACAACCCCTAAATTATTTAACCTCCCAAACATCACCGCTATAGAAGAGATCTTCAAGCGTACCTTCACCTTTGATCTTTGTGACCTGTTCGATCTGTTCAACCATCATATCGTCATAGGTAGGACCATCCACAGCCCTCAGTACACCAAATGGAGTCGGGGTCGAAGTGTCGAAAGTCATCTCAAGAAGTAGGTTGGTGATAATTTGATTGGTTTCATCATGTACCAGGAGATCTTTTTCATTCCACTCCGGACCGAGATGGACAACCTTGGGATGGTTATCCTTCATGATGATTCCTTTATCCTGCTCCTTACCAAAAATCATGGGTTCACCATGAACCACAAACAGAGCGTTATCAGGCCGGGTCGCCTTGTTTTCCACATCACTAAATTCACCATCATTAAAAATGATACAATTCTGGTAGACTTCGATGAAGGAAGCACCCTTGTGGCGTTGTGCTCTTTTGATGCTTTCCTGCAAACCTTTGGCATCCACATCCAATGCTCGGGAAATAAAGGTGGCATTGGCTCCCAGGGCGACAGCACTGGGATTAAAGGGACGATCAATAGATCCAAAGGGCGAAGATTTGGTCTTTGCACCCAATAAAGATGTTGGAGAATACTGACCTTTGGTCAGACCGTAGATGCGATTATTAAACAGCATGATATTCATGTCAATATTGCGTCTCAGGGCATGTATCATATGGTTTCCACCGATTGAGAAGCCATCTCCATCACCAGTGATGACCCAGACGGCCAATTCCGGATTTGCCAGCTTCACACCAGAGGCAATGGCAGGTGCCCGACCATGAATTGAATGGAAACCGTATGTGTTCATATAGTATGGGAAGCGACTTGAGCAGCCAATACCCGATATAAATGCATAATTTTCTTTTTTTACACCCATGACTGGCAGAGTCTTTTGCATATTTGCCAGAACTGAATAATCCCCACAACCTGGACACCATCGCACCTCGTTGCCGGGGACGAAATCTTTCCTGGTTAGATTCAAATCTTGAATTTCGACGTTAGTTTCACTCATCTCTCTATACCTTATCTATTCAATATCTCGGGGATTAACCGAGGATCTCGTTAATTTTATCTTCAATTTCAGAAGCACGGAAAGGCTCACCCCTAACGATATTCAGTTGGTGAATTTTCCGGGCCAGCTCACCCTTGAGCAGGAGAGCCAACTGACCTGAGTTAACCTCTGGAATGAGGATTTCATCAAAACTATCACAAATAGCCTTTAGATCTGACGGGAATGGACTCACCCAGCGTAGATGCATCTGACTTACAGACTTTCCCTTGGCAAGGGCACGATCTACTGCAACATGGATGACTCCATGGGTGCTACCCCATCCCAAAACCAGTAGTTTGCCCTTGGGTTCACCATGGATATCTGAAGGAGGGATATCATTTTTAATATTATCAACCTTGCGAGCACGGATGTCAGTCATCAGCTGATGATTCTCAGGATCCTGACTGACCATACCAGTAATGTTCTCTTTTTCAAGTCCACCAATACGATGTTCCAGGCCAGGTGTTCCAGGAATCGCCCAGGGGCGAGTCTCATTTTCATCACGTGCATAAGGCATAAATCCATCTTCACCACGATCTGATGAAGTGGGATGATTTACTTCAATTTTTGGAAGGGTTTTGGGATCAGGAATTTGCCATGGACCCGAACCCTGACCCAGATAACCATCCGACAATAAAATGACCGGCGTCATGTATTTCATTGCTATTCTAGCAGCTTCATAGGCACATTCAAAACAGTCTGCTGGATCCTTGGCAGCAAGGACTGGAATTCGTGCATCACTATTCCGTCCAACAACAGCTTGTAGTAGATCTGATTGCTCCATCTTGGTGGGCATACCAGTACTGGGACCTCCGCGTTGAACATTCACAATCACCAATGGAAGTTCTGTGATTATTGCAAGTCCAATTGCTTCAGTTTTCAAGGCCATACCAGGTCCCGAAGTTGTGGTAACTGCTAAATCTCCTGCATAGGAGGCTCCGATAGCGGCGGAAATACCAGCTATTTCATCTTCTGCCTGAAAGGTTTTGACGCCATGGTTCCTTAGCGTCGACAGGGTGTGGAGGATTTCACTGGCCGGGGTAATTGGATATGAGCCCAGGAACAACTCTTTACCTGCTTTCTTTGCGGCAGCTACCAAACCATATGAAACCGCAACGTTACCAGTGATATTCCTATATTTGCCCTTTGGTAGTTCAGCCTTCTCTACAGCATAGGAAGTCGTAAATATTTCGGTGGTCTCACCATAATTGAACCCTGTTTTCATCACTGTGATGTTTGCTTCAGCAACAGAAGGATTTTTGGCGAATTTTTTCCGTAGCCACTCTTCGGTTGGCTCAATAGGACGATTGTACATCCAGAACAGGACACCAAGGGCAAACATATTCTTGGTTCGCTCGATACCTTTCGAAGTCAGGTCTGAATCCTCCAGAGCTATTTTAACCAGCCTGGACATTTCAATACTGAAGAGAGTAAAGCCTTCCAAAGATCCATCTTCAAGTGGATTGGTTTCCCAGCCAGCCATTTTTAGGTTCTTTGCTGTGAATGCATTTGAATTGGCCAATATGGTTCCACCCTTTTTCAAATCCCTCAAATGCACTTTTAGTGCAGCTGGGTTCATTGCCACCAAGGTGTCTGGTAAATCACCAGGAGTAAAAACCTTTTGGGATCCAAACATGAGTTGGAAGGCACTTACACCAGCAAGTGTTCCAAGAGGAGCCCTGATTTCTGAAGGGTAATTGGGAATGGTTTTTAGATCATTTCCCACAATTGCAGTTGCTTCAGTAAAGCGCGTGCCTGTCAATTGCATACCATCGCCTGAGTCCCCTGCGAAACGAATGGTTGCATCATTAATTCTAATTACTTTTTTCGCCATAAATACGAACTCCCGCTATATGAATCTAATATTTGTTTGATTAAAATTGCTTGGATTTTTGTTTTCTGAACAAGTCAGTTTCTGGATATGAGCCGAGAGGATAATATGCTGTCGTAGGAAACTATCTTGATACAGGACAAGGCCTGAATACTGCGGTTCACTCATGATCAAAAACTAACGTCCACCTCTCCTTAAAACAATGCTGAATGATCTGTGACACCATTTATTTTTCACAAGTATTGGACAAAGCAACTATTGAGCCGTAATATCTATTTCCCTAATTATTCTATGCCTTTTTGGTCAAGCTTTGAGCCTTAGAAAAATACTTTTTCAGCTGATTCTGGGCTTCACCAAAAACGGTGCGAGCAGGAAAATTTCCATGCCTGTTTAATGTACCTGCCTTTACCCCTGTAAGTATCTCAATCCCTTCAGAGATGTTGTCAACTGACCAGATATTGAATTTTCCGGTCTTTACTGCAGCCTGAATATCAGGCATAAGCATGAGATGATCCACATTGGCAGATGGAATCATGACTCCCTGCTCCCCGGTCAACCCGCGTAATTCACAGAGATGGAAGAAGCCTTCGATCTTCTCATTTACACCACCAATAGCTTGAATCTCACCCCATTGATTAACAGACCCTGTGACTGCAATCCCCTGATTAATGGGAATTCCTGAAAGAGCGGAGAGAATCACATAAATTTCTGTGGAGCTGGCGCTGTCTCCATCGATGCCGCCATAGGATTGCTCAAAAGTCAATGTTATGGTCACCGACAAGGGGAAGTTTTGAGCAAAAGTCTGGCCGAGATAGCCATTGATAATCAAATTGCCCTTATCATAAGTTTTTCCGGAAAGTTTGGCCTCCCGCTCCACTGAAATAATTCCTGGCTCACCCAAGTAGGTCGTTGCTGTTATTCTGGAGGGTTTCCCGAATGAGTTGTCACCCATGGAATAAACAGCCAATCCGTTAATCTGACCAACCCGCCCTCCTGTCACATCGATCATCAAAGTTTCGCTTTCAATATTTTCCCAGACCTTCTCCTCGTAGAGACTTCCACGAAACCGTTTTTCAGAAATGGCTTTGCGAACATCTTCCAGCTGAACTTGCCGATGTTTCTGTTTCTTGGCCCAGTAAGTTGATTCGGTAATCAGACCAACCAGGGTTCCAAACTGGAGAGAGAGTTTACTTTTATCTCCAGCCAATCTTGAGCTGTATACAATTACCTGGGTCGCGGCCTGCGGGGTAAAGTGCGGTGATTTGCGTTCACGGCAAACCTTTGCAATAAATTGACACAGCAGGTATTCATTCTGAGCACTGCGGGTGACCTCATAGTCAAAATCTGCACGAACCTTAAAGGTCTTGTTAAAGGCGTCATCCACTTCCTGGAGGTAATGAAAATGATCTGAACGACCAAGTAGGATGACATTCAAATCTAGAGGAATGGGTTCAGGTTGTAGAGAGGTGGTGGCATTCAGGCCATACTGTTCATTTACATCTTCAATTTGCAAAGATTTGTTTTTGAGAGTTCGTTTCAGATACTCCCAAACATTGGGACTCTGCAGTACATTTTGGATATCCAGTATGAGGAAACCACCATTGGCCCGCAACATGGCTCCGGAAGTTATCATGGTAAAATCACTATACCATCCACCCATGACGGCCTCCTTACCAATTCTACCAAAAAGATTGTAGTAGGAAGGATTGGCATCAACAATGACGGGTGCACCTTGCTGACGGCAATTATCCACCAGCAGGTTGACCATATATCTCTGCATTAAAGCTTTTTGACTCTGTTGAGGACTTGGTGCCTCATCACCCGCTGCAGCGCTATCCATACCGACAAATTCCTGGACATGCTCTACTATATCATCCCTGACTTCCTCGAGATATTCCAAGAGTTCAGGATGATCTGAATAATTCTCAAGGAGTCTGCCAATGCGATGCTCTACTGAATCCAAAGCGATTTTCCCTTGAAGCGATTCAACGACATCAGCACGTTCTTCTTCCAATTCCGCCATATCACGGAGAGCTTCTCTCAAATGCTCCTGGATCAGATTAATTTTTTCATTAATCGCTGCCAGCTCCTCCTCGGTGAGTGCTGAAATGTCAGCCTCATTCATAGGTGCGCCATCTTTAAGGGGAATGGTTTGAAAACCAGCCTGAGTCAGGTTCAATTGGATGTCCCGCTCAGCAGCTTCTGCATTCACGGCGGCGATGATTTCCTCACGTCCAGTATCAAATTCTGCAGTGATTTCTTTTTTACGCTTGGCGTAAATCTCACCAGTGAAAACTTTGGGCAGATCAACACTTAAACTGCCAATTAAGCGCTTCATTTGTTTGGCGAATTTATTGCCCTCACCAGCTGGTAGTTGAAATACTCTGGGATGGTATTCATCATGAAAATTGAAAACTACAAGCCAGTCTGGTGGAACCGGTTTGTTGGCGGCAAACTTTGCAACAAGACTTTTTACTATGGTACTCTTACCTGTTCCTGGAACGCCACCGACAAACACATTATAGCCAGGTGCCAGAAGCTCCAGGCCAAATTGAAGTGCCCGAACCGCCCGTTCCTGTCCAATCACCTTGTTCAGGCTGGGAAGTTCTGCAGTGGATTTAAACTTTAGCGCTTCATCATCGGTAGTTCTACAAAGATCTTTTTGGGTCAGTTTCTTCATAATCTCATCCTGATCATATTATTGAATCCAAATAACTCAATGGACTAATTTGATATATATGTTATGCATTATGCTCGAATCTATCGTGCTCAAGATAAGCAATTTCGGCATTGTTACTGCCTTAAAATCTAAAGGACATCACGATTACCTACGATTCAAAAGCATCTTTTCTACAACCTGCCTTTGGCGAAGGCAGGCGAAATTAACAAAAATTACAAAACCTTATAGCAACATTGAGAGCGACTGATGTATTTGACACGAATGTCACCAAGCTTCACTAATGCCACGAATAATTTTGGAAGGGAAACTATCTATTCGATTTGTTTCGTGTCAATTCGTCTAATTCGAGATATTCGTGTCTAAGAGTTAAGCAAAAAGAGCTCCGCAGGTAAATCCTGGGTTTTCTGAGAAGGCGGATAAAACAAATTGCCCCTCGCATCATTCCGTATACATTTTCTGAGCCATTAAAGGGGAATTTATGTCAACACACATACACACCGAAGCATTCAATCCAGCCACTGGTGAGTCCTTGGGTCAGATACCACAAAATACGCTGGAAGATATTCAGCACGCGGTATCACGAATCCGAAAAGCACAGACGAAATGGGCTGATTTTTCGTTTTCAGAGCGTGGCAAACACCTCAGAAAAATGCAACGGCATTTGATTGAGCATGGTGAGGAATATGCCAGAATTATTTCAGCTGACAATGGCAAAACCCTGACTGATGCCTATATAACTGAAATCTCTTCAGCTGTGATAGCATTTGATTACTATATCAAACATTCTGCACGCGTACTCAGAGAGCGCCGTGTCAAGGGCTCACATATTTTTTCTCTTTTCACGCGAAACCGTCTACAACAAGTTCCCATGGGAGTCGTTGGAATCATATCCCCTTGGAATTACCCACTGGCAATTCCAATGCATGAAATTCTTATGGCCCTCATGTCTGGAAATGGTCTGCTGTATAAGGCAGCTTCTGAAACGCAAATGGTGGGACAGGTTATTCAAAAAATTGTGGATGCGGGTGAGCTGCCCCAGGATCTCTTTGTCCAGGTGAATGTTGCAGGACGAATTGCTGGAGATGCCTTTCTGGAAGCAGGAATTGACAAACTATTTTTTACCGGTAGTGTTCCTATCGGTAAAATTCTTATGAAAAAAGCAGCCGAAACCCTCACTCCCATTTCGCTTGAACTGGGGGGAAATGATCCCATGATTGTATGCGCTGAAGCCAACTTGAAAAAGGCCGTCAACGGAGCAATCTGGGCTGGTTTATCTAATTCCGGTCAGAGTTGTGCCGGGGTCGAACGTATTTATGTACACCGTGATGTCTATAGACCCTTCTTGAAACTTCTTAAGAAAAAAGTTGAGAGGCTGCGTGTCGGACATCCCGATCATAAAGACACACATATTGGTACGATGACAACGTCAAGGCAACATGATGCTGTCCGAAACATGTTGGAGGAGGCCATAGCTCAGGGCGCAATCGTTGAGGCTATATCGCAAATCGATGAAACAACGGATCAGGCGCTTCCCGCAACTATCCTCACTGAGGTAAATCAGGAAATGCGGGTTATGAAAGAAGAAACCTTTGGCCCTGTTATCGGTGTAATGCCCTTCAAAAACATTGAGGAAGCAATTCAGCTGGCCAATGATTCTGATCTTGGCTTAACTGCTTCGATCTGGACCAAGAATCACAGTCTTGGACGAAAAATTGCCAGCCAACTGGAAGCTGGAGTCGTGACAATAAATAGTCATCTGATTTCTCATGCCATTCCAAATTTGCCCTGGGGCGGTTTTAAACAAAGTGGTGTTGGACGAACTCATGGAGAACTCGGTTTACTTGAAATGACCAAAGCGCGCGTCATTGTGAATGACTATTTCCCTTTGAATAAGCAATTTTACTGGACCCCTCCAGGTTTTGTTTATAGTCGCTGGGTGGGCTTTATGATGATGGTTGGTGGGGCCTGGTCCTGGAAGCTTAAAGGTTTACTCAAACTCATTTTTGGATTTAAGAAACTTTAACGTACAGGATTTTAGTCCGCAAGCCCAAAATATTTGAGGCTGTTACCAGATGGCCAGAACGGCTCCCATAATGAGGAGACCAACCAGATACATCCCAGAATTGATAAACCATAAATGGAGTGAACGCATTTCAAAAGCGTGATTCACGCCAAAGGATAGGCCGGTAAATCCCAACCACATGAAGAGTCCCAGAAGGAGTCCTCCTCCCAAACTTGCGGTACCAGTCCAGGCGATCACATTGGCCATAAAAAATGCCATAAAAAATGAATTCAGGATGGCAACAGCGTATGGTGGCAGCATGTTCTTGCCCTCCATATCATCCATTTTAATTCCAGTGGCTTCCATCCAAGGTTTCCCAAACAATGGACCATACCAAACTGCACCCAGTCCCATATTGGCAATAACCAATACAGCGATTGCGATCCAATTCAAATCAAAAGTAAGCATTTGACATCTCCTTTTTTCAGGTTTTCATCCCTCCATAAATCACTGTGACTTAATTTATCACAATTTGACATATTTTGGACATGAAACCACCATTTTTTGCATTTTCAAGGGTTAATGCTTGTGGTACATCGTCTCGATGAGGGCTTTAAACTTTTCGTTGATCTGCTTGCGTTTGAGTTTCAAGGTTGGTGTGATCTCGCCACCTTCCTGGGTGAAAGGTTTGGCCATGAGGCGGAATTTTTTGATGGTCTCATAATTGGCCAGTTTCTTGGACTGCGATTCAATTCGCTCCTTGAAAAATTCAATGACATGAGGATGAGCAATCAGCTCTTCATTGTCCTGGAATTGTATTTTCTTTTTGTGAGCCCAGGCTTCCAGACTTTCAAATGCAGGGACGATTAGAGCACTCACAAAGTTGCGCTTATCAGCAATGGCTATAATCTGATCAATAAAAAAATCTTTACCGATCAATTTTTCAATGTTCTGTGGAGCAATATTTTTTCCACCTGAGGTGATAATCAAATCCTTGATACGATCAGTGATTTTCAAGAAACCATCCTCATCAAACTCACCCACGTCACCAGTCTTGAACCAGCCATCCACAATACTTTCAGCTGTGGCTTCAGGATTATTGAAATAGCCCTTCATAATCTGGGGACCCTTGACCTGGATTTCACCATTTTCAGCAATTCTAACTTCGCAATCTGGGACCAGCTTTCCAACCGTACCAAACTTGAAATTCTCTGGCGTATTATATGAAATCATGGGAGATGTCTCAGTCAGACCGTAACCCTGGCAAATCAATAAACCACAGGCCAGGAAAAACTCCTCAATACTCTTATCAAGCGGAGCACCACCTGCTGAAAAGAAATTTTTATCCCCACCCACCACTGCTCGCACTTTGGAAAGGACCAGTTTGTCCAAAACCTTGTATTTCAGGGCCAGACCAGACGGGACTTCCTGTTTTCTAAAGAATAGATTGTTATAGGCGGTTCCTGTGGCAATCGCTTTTGTGAACAGGAATCGTTTTATGCTTGATGCATTTTCCTGAGAGTTCATCACAGCTGCATAGATTTTTTCGTATAGCCTGGGAACGGATACCATGGCGGTTGGCTTGACCTCCTGCAGGGTTTCAATGACCTGTTTTGGATCTTCCAGATAGGTCTGAATAGCTCCTTTGAGATACACATAATAGGACCACATACGTTCATAGACATGGCTCAAGGGTAAAAAGCACAGGGAAACATCCTTGTCGCTGACGCTGAAATTCGCATCCACACACTCAAACTGATGAAACAAATTCCCATGAGATAACATGACGCCTTTGGGATGCCCAGTTGTTCCAGAAGTATAAATAATGGTTGTGACATCATCGATTTTGATTTTTCCCGAACGAAGATTCATTTCCCTAATCAGTTTCTCCTGATCCTGCACATTCAGATAATCTCGGAAATAGGTGGCAAATTTAGGGTCAATCTCTATAGCTGGATCGTAGGAAATCACCTGGAGTGAGTGGCCATTTTTATGAATGGTAGCTAGATTTGTATACTGCTCCAGGTTTCCAACATAGATCAGTTTGATGCCTGCATCCTGAATGATGTATTTGGCCTGGTCGAGGGTATTTGTGGCATAAATAGGGACCGAGATGGCTCCCACCAGTATGCAGGCAAGATCACTGACTGCCCATTCATAACGGTTGGCGGAATAAATACCCACCGAATCACCCTTTTTTACACCTGATTGTATCATGGCACAGGCGAGACTTGTGATCTTTTCACCAAAATCTTTGTAGCTCAAGGATGCCCACCCATCCCCAATCTTATATCTCAGTGCCGTATTATCACCATACTCAGCAATTTTAACTGTGATCATTTGACCGATGTGATCGTAATTCATCTTTATATCCCCAATTTCTTTAAAATAATTTTAGTCCCATGATCTCGCAGATAACTTATTGTACTATTGACGGTGGCAAAGCAAAACCGGTTGGATTGTGTCTCTGACTAGCTGGTGTAGCGAGGAAAATCAATACGATAACTAAATGGCGTTTTAATCCAAAATTATGTTAATCATCACTTGTAAATCAGAGACATCCACTGACTCATCCAGATTGAGATCTGCTATATCGAGTTGATACTCACTTGCCTCTTGATTGCCCAGTATGATGCTCACCAATTGAATCACATCTGAAATATTCAGGTAGTAGTCATAGTTTATGTCACCCATGGGATCAAAAATGATATCTCCCTGGCCAAATGACCAGGTGGTTGAAGTGCTGTATATCGAGTTTCCGGCATACCACATACGATATAGACCCTGTTCAATGATCGCAATACTGGGTCCCGTGCTTGTTTCTTCATTCCAGCTACCAACTGCACCATGTGGGATAATTGGATTGCTTGGGTAGCGAGTCCATTGAATGCCATCTGGAGAATAGGCAATCCCTACCTGTCGATAAAGTCCATCAAAACCCATGTATGCCATTAAGAAACTGTCATCTTCACGCTCTATCACGGCTGGAAAGGTAGGGTAATCTGATTCCCACGAAATATCAGGAGACATCATAAACACTGGATTCTGTTGATCCTCCTCCCAGGTGATACCATCAGATGAATAAGCCAGCCCCATTCCAATATCAAAATTGGCATTTCTTCCGCTGAACCACATAAAATATAGTCCATCTCGTTTAAGGACTGATGCATTGTGAGACCTGGATTCGTTCCAACTGCCGGACTCCCCCAATTCCAGAATTGGATTCTGGGCATACTTGGTCCAGGTGATGCCATCTGGACTCGTGGCGAGTCCAAGTCGGGGCATAGCTGATGAATTCGTGGCGGTATAATACATTTTATACTCATTGTCGTCATACAAAACACAGATGGATTTGAGATCTTGAGAGTCAAAATCTCCATCTGAGCCGACTGTGAGGACAGGGTCTGACAATTCATCCCATACGATGCCATCCTGAGAAGTGGCATATCCAATCTGAATTGGAAGTCCCACATTGCGACCGCCAAACCACATTTTATAGGCGCCATCTTCATAGAGAACAGTTGGATTAATGACTGCTAAATCATCCCAGGTTTGGGACCCATTAAAAATTGGATTATTGGGATTATCCTGATACTCAAAAGCCATTAATTGAGGTAGTAGGATGGAGGCAGTTATTACATAGGCCAGGTACATTTTCTTCATTATCAACTTAAGCTCCACATTTTCAAATCAGATTGTTCGCAACTATACATCGATTATCTATTTTAGCATAATAATTTTTTGAATTTGACCAACGGGTTGACTTTCGCTACTAAGCGTGGCCAAATAGACCCCCGATTCAACAAAATGACCGTTCTGGTCATCTCCCTTCCATGAGATCTGATGCAACGGCTGTGTGTCTTCGAATTGAATTGATTTAATTCGTCGTCCGCGTATATCATATATCAATAACTCCTGTTGACCTGAATCTTCAGCTAGACCAATAATCAATGTTACCTCACCATTAAAAGGATTCGGATAGGCATTGAGCACCCCCATTTCCTCAGGAACAACAATTGTATATTCATCAATATCTGTCATGATCAAGGGTTGTTTCATCCAAAATCTCAAATGCGAATTATCGACAACAATAGGTTGTGAAAAATGAGTGGTATATTCAGCAAACCCCGCGAAATAATCACCCCACTCCCACTCATTGGCGAAATACAATAGGCTACTATTGCCAACGCCACCAGGAGGTAAATCCTGGCTATCCTGCCACTCCATTTCACTACCATTCGTGGCCGGGTTTAATAACCAATCCCCATGTTCCAAAGCTCCATAATCAAACACCAGATTCTCTTCCTCCCACAGAGAAAGGCCATAAAACAGCAGTCTGCCTGAGTCATGGTATCTCACATGAATCCCAGGTGCTAAAGAAAGGAATAAGCTGTCAACTGTGGTTGGTACAGAATCATATCCAAAGAGTTCATTTACAGGAATATTGTAATGATACCAATTGGTATCAGGTGGGAAAACCGTAGAACCCCAGCGCTCGAAGCTGGAGCTCAAAGAAAGTGAGATCGGTAAATTCATGTCACCCATTAACGTTTCACCCTGATCCTGAATCCCCACCAGATCAGCATGTACTGAGGTGCCTGGAAAATCTTCACGTATCAATCCCACCCCATAGGCGAAATGTAAATTGTATCCTATGAGACCAGTCGTAGTCATTTTTTTTACAAAAACAATCTCCCCAAATACTTCCTGGTATTGCTCAAATACCAGCCAAGACCCCCAGGAGGAATCATCACTGACATACTCATTAAGCGGCGCTTCAAAATCAAAGCCCATCTCATCCAAATGAAGTAGGTTTGGGTGGTAGTTGGAATACTTGTAGGTTTGATTAAAAACATACACTTCATGCGAGCCCTCACCGGGAAAATGCCGCCTCTTCAGGGTAAAGATTGAAGAATCAATTGTGGTTGTTTCATTGTACTTCTCTGCCAATACGGTCCTGTAAGACCAGTCATCCACATTCACATCGTATCTGGCCAACTCAGGTGGTTTGAAATATTTGGTGAGCTGATTCGAAACATCTGCTTGAAATTCCAGCCCAAAGCTCTCTGGGACGACCGGATACCAACTGTCAGGCTGTGCTATTCTTAGCGTATCTCTGCCGTGGTGATTGGAATCAAATTCGATGTGCAAAACGAATCCGGAATCTGAGGGATGTTCCACCAGCAGGGCTTGAGAGATACCAGGTGATAGCGTTAGTTCGGGTAGACCATCTTCAAAATCGATATAGGCATTGGAGGGGAAGCGAATATTGTCGATATGGAATTCTCTGTTTCCACAACCATTAAAAATCATCCGCAAGATCGGTGTTTGTCCAGTTTCTATGAGATCAATGGGAGCCTTGTACTCGCGAAAGGTAGTATCAAAGGGGATTTCGAATCTCTGAGAGGTATGCTCATAAAACGAAAATTGAACTTCCGCACTATATAGCAGGCTTACCAACAGACAAAGATGTAGAAATATTTTCACGATAACCCCCTTTGAATTGAGTTTAAAGTTACAGATAGGGGTGCCATTCAACAAGTATTCAAAGCTTATAATTGCTAACACTTTCAATTCAAACTAGTTTAAGGCAACATTCATCTATGAGGTCGCAATGAGCATCACACGTAGGCAAATATTACAAATGGTTGGAACTGGACTTGTTGCCACACATGTTCCCCTGGCATCTGCATCAGGAATCTTTTCAAAAGCAGCCCTGAAACCACCTCGACTGAAACCTGGGGATACTGTAGGACTCATCAATCCTGCCGGGGCAACCTTTCACCCCGAAGATGTCGTTATTGCTGAAGAAACATTTGCAGCTCTGGGTCTCAAGATGAAGGCTGGAGCCCATCTCCTGGATCGATACGGGTATCTCGCTGGAACTGATGAAGCCAGAGCGGCCGATGTAAACAGTATGTATGCTGATCCAGATGTAGATGCCATCATCACCCTCAGGGGTGGTTGGGGCTGCAATCGTATCCTGAATTTAATTGACTATAAAACCATCGCAAAACACCCCAAAATTATCATGGGCTATAGTGATATCACAAGTCTGCTCCTGGCTCTCAATGCCAAGACTTCGCTAGTCACCTTCCATGGTCCAGTGGGCATCTCCACCTGGAATGAATACTCCACTGATTTTGTGAGACGACTGCTCTTTGGGGGTCAGTCTTTCACCATGGAAAATCCCACTGACAAGGGTGACAATCTGACTCAAGTAAAAGACCGCATATTGACTATTCATGAGGGTCAGAGTCAGGGCAAATTGCTGGGTGGAAACCTGTCAGTCCTCACCTCCATGGTGGGTTCAGATTATTTACCTGACTTTAAGAACAACATCCTCTTTCTGGAAGAAGTCGATGAAGCACCCTACCGAGTCGACCGTATGCTCACCCAGCTTAAACTTGCGGGCATTCTGGATGAGATATCAGGATTTGTCTTTGGGAAGTGCAGCAGTTGCGATTCTGGTGAAAGTTATGGGTCTTTCACTTTAGAAGAGGTTCTGGATGATCATATCAAACCCCTGGGCATTCCAGCCTGGTTTGGATCCATGATCGGCCATATTGAGGATAAGTTCACCATCCCACTAGGTGTGAAGGCAGAGATTGATGCGAATAAAGGAAGTATCAAACTGCTTGAGACTTCTGTAATTTAATCAAAGAATTGACTTAAAAAGGAATACATAAATGAAGACGGTTGCTACAAGCTTACCACAAGACAAGGTCATTGTAAAAATGTTACTTGAAGTTCTCCCGGCGCTAGATGAACTAGGAGCAAGCTATACTTTAGGCGGTGAATCTCTGTTGGGTTTCTCTGAAGGTAATATTACTAAATACAAATCCGATGTACACCTATATCTGTTTAAACTTCCTCTTATCAAGAAATTTATCCTGTTTATCAAGCTATTCCGTATAGGGATTATTTTAAAACCAAAACCTAAATGGGGACATCATAGCTATAAGCTGAGAAGTATTCAAATAAAGGGTAAACCAAAACACCCCTATGTTATCCAGATCATACCGGTACAGCCGCAGGGAGACACTTCCATTGTTCGCGTAGGAGGTCACATAAATAGCTATGATTTTCAGGATTTTAATGGGAGCAAATTAGACCGTGTAGAGGTTGAAGGAACGCTGTTTACAGTACCACAAAATCTTAATACTTTCGTCCGCAAATATCGGAAGCAACTTCTGGCAGAATCATATAAGCGAAATAAATTCCACTTTACCCCCACCACCCGCAAACATGCTCACATCTTATTGCGTAGCAGCTGTGAAATATTAGAAGATTTGGGCATCCACTACTGGTTGGATTTTGGGACTTTATTGGGATTGATAAGAGAGAATAAGTTGATTGATTGGGACAAGGATATGGATCTGAGCGTTCGATTTGAATCCGCAGAAAAAATGGAGCAGATGATAAGCGCATTAAGAAAGTACCATCCTGTTAAATCTCTTCCTCCAAGTGTAAGGCCAGGTATTTGGAGGTTAGGCAAGTACCGTACTGTAAAGACATTTCATCAAAAATTTGGTTTGATTCGAACTGAACCCCATCTGGATTTTTTCACCCAATATCGAGGACTATATGAAAACCAAAGTGAACCTACATATCGATCTGTGATCGCTGGGATCAACAATGAGATTCCTGCCTCTTTTGTTGATGAACTGGATAGCTTTCAATTTGAAGGCCATGATTACGCCATTCCCAATCATGTTGAAGACTTTATAGCCCTGCGCTATGGTGCGGATTGGCGGACCCCAAAATCTTATTGGGCCCCAGCCTTTGATGATGAGTCGATGGTCAAATCAGAGTAGAATATTCCATTCACAATCATAAACTTTCACTAAAAACCAATGGTCACAATTGGGGTGACACACTGCTCCAACTTTGCTTCCTTGTCATCTCGAGCGCAGTCGAGGGATACAACAATATGATAAAAAGCACATCCCTCGACTCCACTCGGGATGTCGATTTAATACTACCTGTGATAAAATGGAGTTGTTAAGCTAGGCCACCAGTAGTGGGAGCTATTTCGATACCAAAACTCTGAGTGGCTGAGATCCATTTTTCTGAATCATTACCTGTAAAAATGAATTCCAGTGTGACTTCCTGAAACAACCAGTCCCCGTTTTCGATTTCACGCTCAAGTTGACCTTCTCCCCACCCAGCGTATCCCAGCATCATCTTAAAATGCCGAGGCCCCTGATCTTCCTGGATGGCATCGATCACTGCAGAATTACTGGTCAGTGAAAATTCCTCTGTCACCTGCAAAGTGTCGGAGTTGACATAATCACTGCTATGGAGGATAAAACCTTGCTCCAGCGATACCGGTCCGCCAAAGTACATGGGTGATATGACTTCATTGATGGCTTCGTCGTTGATTATCAGGGTCGGAAAGACTTCCTTGACTACCTTATCATCAAAAGACTTATTCATTATGAGGCCCATGGCACCCTTCTCATCATGTTCACAGATAAACACCAGGGATCGACTGAAATATGGATCAGTTAGATGAGGCATAGAGATGAGTATATGTCCTTTCATGGAAGCCATGATTAAAAGTAGAGCTAATTGACCCAAATCCCATGAGAAGATGAAAAAATTTGAGAATAGAGGGATTCCAGGCGGGGATTCAAATCCCCGCCTGGAATTTTGACGAATAATTACTCTTTTGGGATGAGACTCAACTTCTGAACTTCACCAAATTCCGACTTATCAAGATGCATATCCACATATTCACCAGCTAGCCAGATATCCACAAGATCAGTATAGTGCTTGTGAAGAGGCATCCCCACCTGTCCAGAGGCGTTAGCCATGCGACTGCGGGTTACATCTGACAGATCAACCAATAACCGCATGGATGCTGTCATCTCAGCCATATAAGGCGCGTCAAAATTATGTGTCCCACGATTTACCGTCTCTCCATCACCGCCGAAAGGAAAAGGACCATAATTGAAAAATTTCTCGATAAGACCGCCCTTTGCCTCAAAAGGATGATGAAAAGCAATGTTGTGGATGATTCCCCACTCCCAGGTTTTGAAATCTTCAGATTCAAACTTCTGCTCAAGGCTGGTCATAGCAGTCTCAAATGCTTCCAGGAGTAAGTCATCCCGTGTTTCTACTGCAGCAGTTTCCACAATGTCATACCAGGGATTCTGGTTGTCTTCCAGCATCTTGACCCAGCGATTGAGTGAGATATACCAGGTATCCAAATATTTTTCCGCTAGCTCCAGACCCATGTCATCAACCCAGATTAATCTCAGGAAAGTCTCCATGCTCTCATGGTAAATGGATCCCTCCACCCCATTTGGATCCAGTTCATGATCCCACGCTTCCAATAGATTTCTGATTTCTTGATGGGATTCAGGGATAACTGGTATGAGGTGTTTCAGAAAGACAGGTGCCAGATATGACTTTCTGTCAAATTGAAAAGCTGCCATATCATCCAGACTAAGTTTCTCTTTGGATTCAATAAGATCTTTGATACGCCGGGTCCGGTATTCAGGCGCATACACGCCTGGCATAGGATAGGGGTAGTTCGCGCTATAAGGCTCGGCGTTGGCCGAGACAATCATACCACCCTCGGGATTATAAATATGGGGCATATCTTCGAACGGGATATAGCCCTCCCAGTCAAATTCACCTGACCAACCTGGCACAGGAAAGATTCCTGATCCGCTTTTCCGGATGGGCACTTTACCTGCACCATAATAGCCAATATTACCATCAATATCAGCGTAGACAAAATTCTGTGGTGCCGTTGAGAAGTGTGATAGTGCCAGTGAAAATTCGACCCAATCCTGAGCATGATTCAATCGGTAAAAAGCTTCCATCTCACCATCAAATTGATGTCCTGTCCAGGAGAGAGCCAGAATTTCCTCATCCTCCTTAACAATGGGACCATGGATGGTTTTACGAATTTCAAATTCTTCGATCCTGAAACCATCTTCCTCTTCGCTATCTTTGATTCGAATAGTCTGGGGAATAATTTCGAATTCCAACCATTCCCGCTCATACATGTATTGGGTGGCATCATCTGGGTTGGTTTCCTCAATAAATAGATCCTGGACATCGGGACCCATATTGGTGATACCCCAGGCAATGTTACGGTTGTGTCCGATCAGAGCAGTAGGTAAACCAGGGAAAAAGCTCCCGGCTACATCCAGACCTGGCGCACTGAGGTGGGCAAAATACCAGGGACCAGGAAGTCTTGATCCATGGAGGTGAGGATCTGATGCCAGCAGTGGTTTTCCAGAGACGGACCGCTCTCCAGAAACCACCCAGTTATTACTGCCTCCGTTGGAACCTAGAAGCTCCCTGAGCTCAGTAGCTTGGGAGATCAATTCTGAATCTCCAGATCGGGTTTTTCCAAAGGTATCGAGAAGTTTCAGGTGGTCAGGAGAATAATAGGGAAACAGCTCGGCTGCTCTTTCCACACCGAGCTTTTCATTGAGCTGACGATAGATTAACTCCATGTCATAGTTATACGAGAGTTGCCAACTTTGGAGTTTTACGATGGCCATCATATCAGCAATACTCCAGAGCATGGGTGCATGGCCCAGCAGTCTGAACTCAATGGGCAAGTCCGGGTCATCTTTGATAAAGGCATTAATACCATCTCTGAAGGATGTTAACATGGTCTGAATCCCAGGAGGAAAGGTGTTAAATAGCTCCTCTGAATTTCTGGGTCTCAGCATGATGCGGCGCAGAAATTTGTCAGATTTCAACATGCTTTCACCAAGAATTTCACTGAGACTCCCATTCCCTGCTGCACGGAGAAACTCCATCTGGAACAGACGGTCCTGTGACATGGCGTAACCCAGCGCAAAAAATGCATCGGCTTCGGTTTCAGCCATGATATGAGGGATACCAGAGGCATCTCTCAGAATAGACACTTCCTTATCAAGTCCTTTGACCATGACTTCACCAGCATGATCCGGTATACCAATTTTCAAGTAATGGTTGAGAAATACTGCCCCTAAAACAATCATCAGAATAACGCCAACAACGATTTTCTTAGTCATGATCACCCCTTTTACATCTTCAATAATTGATGGGAATAGAATAGCTGGAGATAAGGATGTAAAAAACGTTTTTTCCGCTAGATCGCAGTGTCAGAATCTGGTTGGCCAAAACCTGTTTTCAGTGAGCGAAGCGAGCCAAACAGGTTTTAAGATAATTTGTGGTTCCTACGCTTCGAGTCCCAGTTACACTGCCTCAGCAAGACATGTTTTGGAAACCATGGGAGACAATGAGGTTTATGCTATGGGGGGGTGGGTTGAAACCAGTTTAGTCACTGCTCCGCAGTTCCGGAAACTGGTTTGGTTAACCGATCTCCTAACTCCTAACTCCTAACTCCTAACTCCTAATACCTTTGCCACATTCTCAGCCAGAGACAAGTAGGTGGTGAGCTTACCACCAAAAATGTGGAGTAATTTAGTATTTCCTTTTGTGTGCAAATCCAGCTTGTATTCTCGACTGACATCGGTGACATCACCTTTACGTCGGACCAGAGGTCTTACTCCAATATAGATATCCCTCACATCTTTTCTCTGGAAATGATGATCTGGCTTGAGATAGGCATTTACCTGATCCAGCAGATACTGAATATCACTTTCCTGAGCGTCGAGGTCATCCATGTCACAGTCTTCCTCACGTTCTGTGGTACCGATGAGCGTCTGGTCATTTTCAGGTTCGGGAATGATGAAAAATATCCGTTTTTCTTTGGTTTGCATAAACATGAGTTCAGGCACTATGAGACCGTCAAAAATGAGATGAATCCCACTCACCTTGCGAATTTGAAATCGGGCGGGAAGATCAAATTTTGCATTGACTTCATTGAGCCAGGGACCTGTGGCATTCACCAGGATCGGTGCGGAGAAGTCTCCGGCACTGGAATGCAGCTCAAAATGTTCATCATCTGAGATGATACTTTCAATTTTGCAATGGACGATGACCGTTCCCCCCAACTTCTGAAAATCATCAGCTACTCTGCGGGTCAATTCACGATCATGAGTCTTGGCATCCACATAGGAGAGAACAGATTTTAGTCCCTCTTCGATGAATGCGGGAAAATTTGATTTAAATACTGAGATATCCTCTGTTTTTGAGTGTCCTACTTTCCGTGAGCCTGAGAGCAGATCATACATCCACAAACCAATTCTAATTATCCATGCTGGTCTGGGACTACTTTTATATATAGGCAGAATAAACCGTCTGGGCTCCACTAGATCCGGATATTTGGCTATGAGTCTTTGACGATCATGGAGGGCTTCATAGACGAGGTGAATTTGACCTGTTTCCAGATAACGCAATCCACCATGAATGAGTCGAGAGGATTTTGAGGAAGTTCCCTGGCCTACGCCCTCCTTGTCAAGAAGAAGCACCTGTTTGCCAGATTGGGCCAGTTTCTCAGCAATGCCACAACCGTTAATACCGGCTCCCAGCACGATCACATCATAGTTTTGCATAGGCGAAAGATAACTCTATGATGAGGGATTTACGAACAGCTTTAAAGCTGACATTTTTAAAACCAGGGAAGCCATATTCGTCATCTCGAGCGGAGTCGAGAGATGTAAGAATTCGTTTAATTTGTATCCCTCGACTCCGCTCGGGATGACAAGGATGAATTTTTTTTAAGGTTATTGAAGAAAGATTGTCTATCGGAAAAGCGGCCACCAAACCAGGGCCACCAGAGCCAGGGAAATGACAGACATAATCGCCATTTTCCAACCGGCGCGTAGAAAGTCAGGTGCCTTGACCAATCCACTGGAATAAATGATGGTGCAAGCCGGGGCTGCCACAGCAGTGAAATAACCAAAGGCGGAGGAAATAACTGATGCCAACCCCAGAAGGATGGGATCACCACCCAGATTTAGAACAACAGGCCCCACCACAGCTACGGTCGCTGAACTGCTCAGTAAATTTGATAAAACCCCACTCAAAGCCACGGAGACAACGGCACGCAGGGTATCAATATTGGGAATAAAAACCTGGAGGAAATTGACACTGCCCTCTGCCAGCCAGGCAGCTCCTCCAGTATTTTTCATCTGGACACCAATGGAAATGGTCGCCCCAAACAACAGAATCACTCCCCAATTGACCCCTCTGCTGAGATCCTTCCATGAAACCAGGCCAAAGGTTAAATAGAGGAAAATCCCCATGAGGGCGATACTCCCTAAACCATAAACCTCACTTAAAGCAATCCAACCATACAGAACTGCTGCAAACAGAACGAGAGAGAAGATTTCTTTCCAGGACATCTTACCAGCATGAGCCACTTCAACAGAGAGATGTCGAACTGCTCTATCCAACACCTTCAATTCAGGTGGGAAGGTTTTTAAGATGATGAAGGCAGTAATGGGAATCTCAATCAGGACCATGGGATAAACCATTTTCATCCATTCGATATAGCTCAAGCTGCCAGATCCAAATTCGGCCCAGTAATTCATCATTATCACATTGCGCCCACCTCCACTGGGTGTTCCGATGGAGCCAATGGTTGCACCATACGCAATGGAAAAGAGTAAGGCAGCAATGAGTCCTGTATTTGACTGCCCCTTATTAGAGGTATATCGAATCAGGGTCAGGGCGACTGGAAGCATCATGGCTGTCACCATATGTGGACCAACAAAGCTTGAAAGAATCGCCGAGATGGCGGTAAAACCAGCCACAATACGCCAGGTTTTATTGCCAGTAATACGGATGATCCCCAGAGCGAGTCGTTTATCCAGACCCTGACTCACAATAGCTACTGCTAACATGAGTGATCCCATGATAAAGAAAACCGCATCATTCATGAAGTAGCTACCGACCTCATTGGCGCTGCTGCCCCCGATGATGACCTGCCAGAAAATTAGCTGGAGGGCAATGGCTGGAAGCGGTATGGGTTCTTTCAGAATGAGTATGAGGGTCATCAAAATAATGATGAGAATGTGATAGCCGTCCTGGCCAAGAGATTGTGGATGTGGAACAAAAAAATAGAGGATGGCTCCAACTATAAGTGCGATCAGGAGCCAACGTTTTTGTTGGATCCAAAATAGCATGTCGGCGGAGATATGCATTGGAGAGGTCTGGCTATCGGACGATCAAAATCGGGACATCAGTTTGTTCAAGGGTCTTGATTGGCTTGCTTCCAAACAGAAACTGCTTCACAGGATTCAAGGTTGAGGCACCCATGATGACAAAGTGATTGTCTCCTGCGAACTCAACAAAGGTTCTCACTGGATCTCCAGTAAGAAAAAATTGTTCAACCTCAATACCTCTGGAATCAAAGTATGCTTTGGCCTTATCTGCGGCACCTTGATACCCTGCTCCGAATCGCTTGGTTTTGGAAACAGTAAGCGTACGAACGGGCCATCCCAGTTTTTCGGCAATCAAAGCACCCCACTCAATGGACTTGATGGTTGCCATTGAATCATCTACCAGGAGTAAGAGTTTGTATTTCTTACGAGGGTTAAATTTTTGAAGCACAAAAATGGAGGAGGGTAAATATTGGAGAATGGAGTGTGCGAGATGGCGCTTGTTCTGACTCCCACCTATAATGGCGAGATCATATCCCTCCAGCTGTATTTCCTTTCTCAACTGATCAACCAACTCACCTTCTCGAAGGACGAGCTCGATTCGACAACCCTTGTCATCAGGTAGTATGACACGGACACGACCATCTTCTTCATAGACATGGTCTGGATTAAACTGAATTTTTGCCAACTCTTCATTTTCAGGAGATAGTGTTTTTAGCTCCTTTAAGGCCCACTCCAGCACTTCCAGACCAGGATGGATGATATTCCAATTGTCCAGATTTTGGCGTGTCAGATTGACAGAACTGCCATGGAATTCGCTGGCTCTTTCACCCACATAAACCACACCATGACTGGCATCAAAAACAGAGGCAATGAGTGCGCCCATCTTCAAAGTAGGTTTAGAATATTCAGCACTACTTACTGCAGTGAGAAACTTGAGAGATTTTGGATCGAATGGAACTTTCTTCTTTGTCATAATAGTGGCCACCATAATAAGGACAATCCAAGTAGGCTAACAAGGGATAATACACCCATTTTCCAGCCGGCTCTGAGAAAGTCTTTTGATTTTACCAGCCCGCTGGAATAGATAATGGTGCAAGCAGGAGCCGCTACTGCGGTGAAATAACCAAATGCAGAGGCTATGGCTGTTGCAAATCCGATGAGAATTTGATCGCCGCCCAGGTCCAGGACGATAGGACCCACAACAGCCACCGTCGCAGAGCTACTCAAAATATTGGACATAACACCAGTAAGCAAGACGGAGACACTTCCCTGGAGAATTGCAGGACTATCTATAACCTTACCCAGGTTCGTAATAATAACGTGGGCTATCCATTCAGCAGCACCGGTTTGGTTCATCTGTATACCGATTGAAATAGCGGCACCAAAGAGAAGAATGACACCCCAGTTGGTTTTTCGGTTGAGTTCTTGCCATTCAACCAATCCAAAGGAAAGATAGAGGAAAACCCCGAGGAGAGCGATAATCCCCAATCCAAAGTCCTCGCTGAGAAAGACCCAGCCGAGAAACACCAGGATAAAAAGGATAATTGCCAACCATTCGCGACCCTTGATCTTGCCAGCTCGTGCCACATCAACAACCAATTTACGGACAGCGCTATCCAGATTACTCTGCTCCGGTTTAAAGGTCCAGAGTAGAATGAAAACTGTAAAGGGTATTTGAAACAATACCATGGGATAGACATACTTGATCCATTCCAGATAGGTCACAGAGCCAGCTCCAAACTCAGCCCAGTAATTCATCATGATTACATTGCGACCACCACCTGAGGGAGTTCCAATGGATCCAATAGTTGCACCATAAGCAATTGAAAAGAGTAGGGCAGCAGTCAGTCCCGCCACCTTTCTGGGATCCTTGTGGGCATATCTGACAAGTGTTAGCCCCACTGGCATCATCATAGCGGCGACTGTGTGCTCGCCGATAAACGAGGCCAGGATAGCTGAAATCGCAGTGAATCCTGCAACAATCCGCCAGGTTTTATGTCCTGTCAAGGTGATAATCCCCAGGGCCAGGCGTTTATCCAGTCCCTGACTCACAATGGCCACTGCCAACATGAGCGAACCCATGATAAAAAATACGGCATCATTCATAAACGACGAAGCCACATTGTTAGCCGTATCTATCCCCAGAACTACCTGCATAAACAGCATGAACATGGCTATGGCCGGAAGAGGCAAGGGTTCAGTAACAATGAGGATCAACGCCATTGAGATGATGATAAGCGCATCAAAAGCGGCTGGATTTAGATCAGGTGGGGGCATCACGAAATGATGCATGAACATGCCGTAGACCAGAGTAATTAGAAGCCACTTTTTCTGGCGTATCCAAAACAGGATATCAATGTATGAATTCACTACAATCCCCTGAGGTCTCGGATTATTCCGAGGAAATGCAATATGGCTTATGGCATACTGGTTTGAAACAACTCATCGTTGCTTCGCCAGGTATGGTCAACCCTCTTCCTTTTTGAGGTAAAAGAGTTCTTTGCTTGGTGCCAGTGGCCGACCCATCCATAAGGGTCGTCTCAAACCATGGGGATGCGTTTCACGTTCCTTCGCCCATCCATTCCATTTTTTGAAGTGAGCAAATGACTTCTCTGTATCTACAAAGACATCTCCATATTTCTCACCATCTTTTGGTTTGGAAATAGCCACTTTCTGGAGCCAACAATGGGCACCGGATACTGGGTCGGGTTGCACAGCGTGGGTGATATTCTGATGAACACCGCCATCCCGCCACCAGACCCTCTGAGTATCAGGATCGCTGGTTTTCCAGGGTTCCACACCCCTCGTGGTTTCCATGCGCCATTTGCCTTCACCCTCGTTGCTGATGTTCACCGTATTGGTCATGAACTTATTGCCTTGATCCTGCTTACGGCGCCAACGTCCAATGTGGTGTGAACAGGCCACAACACTGGGCTTGATGGCCTCAGTGACCCAGACCTTATCAACAAACCAACCAATCTCTGTTTCGATTTTCAGGAGCTCCCCTGTTTTTACACCAAGCTTATCAGCATCCAGTGTGTTGATCCAGATGGGATTCCTGTGGGCGATTTCTGTCAACCATTTTGCATTGGCAGAACGAGAATGGATATGGGTCGGTAATCTGAAATTCGGTAAAAGCACACATTCGTGACGGCTTTCATCCATATTATCACGATGGACATGGGATTTGATATATCCAGGAATGGCCTGATCGGGATACCCAAAGTCAGCTGTCGTTTGCGAGTAAAATTCCTGCTTCTTCGATGGTGTTGGAAAACCACTATACTTGACACCTTTGTCTTGTACTCCAACGATCTCGCCATCTTTGTATACACTGCCATTTTCATTAACTGTGGTTCCAGACTGGGCTTCCGCTGACATTTCAGTTTTATTTTTTGAATAGAGACTGGGAACGACATTAAAAGCGCCATACTTGCGCATAAAATCCAGAGCATTAAGACCTTCCTTGGCGGCAGTTTCTTTCAAGCCTTCAGTGTGTTCAAATATGTATTGGTAGTATTCATCAATGGTGATTTTTTCACCATCACGGTAAGGACTCATGAAGTGTTTGCGAATCCCCAGGTCATCATCCTTATCGATCCGCCAGGATAATTCAATCCAGAACTCATCTTCTTCCCAAACTTCACCGGGGTTCACTTCATAGGTAAACTTAACTTCCTTGCCATCGCGTCGCGCTTTTTCACGCAATACGGGTTGGCGAAAGGCGATCCACATGCCGGAATGGGTTTCATATGAATTGATATCATGACGCTCAGGTCCATGACCCATGGGTAAAACATAATCGGCAAAAAAGGCCGTTTCATTCCAGGTGGGTGTGAGGGCTATATGACAACCCACAGATTCATGATTAGAAAGCATCTCGATCCAGGAGAAGCCGTCGGGATAGGTCCAGACAGGATTGAATACTCGTGTAAAATACACATCCATGGTACCTCGGCCATCCTTGATGAGGTGAGGCAGAATCTGACTCATTTCAAAATGATTCAAGGTGTATTCTTTTGGGAAATGGAGCTCGTTCCAGACCGGTGGACCTGGAGGCACATCGAAGAATTCGGGGTGAAATTTATTCCAGGCGCTGGGTGAGGTTCCACCTGGGGTTCCCACTGAACCTGTGAGAACATTCAGAAAATGCAGAGTACGGGAAACTTGCCAGCCACCGAGATTGCCGATGGAGGCACCACGCCAGACATGGGTGGAAAGTTGTGATCCTGCCGAGGCTACAACATGGGCAACTTCAACAATCTGTGAAGCTTCAATTCCTGCTTCTTTCGCAGCATATTCTGGTGTGAATTCAGCATAGGCTTCGATGGTTTTTTCAATAAAGGTTTCAAATGTTTGCGGGGAGTCGGGGTGAACTGCTTTCAGATATTCATCCCAATTCACCCAGGTTTCGATGTACTCTCTATCATAGAGACCCTCTTCCAGGATGATCTTGGCCATAGCCAGGAAAACCGCAGCTTCAGACCCTGGATAAGTTGGCATCCAGTAGTCAGCATGAGAGGCCGTATTTGAGAGACGGGGATCGATAACAATAAGCTTGGCACCCTTCATCTTGCCTTCCATGATGCGCTGGGCATGGGGGTTAAAATAATGACCGGTTTCCAGATGAGAGCTGGCCAGGAGAATCACCTTGGCATTGGTATGATCTGGTGAAGGTCGATCATATTTATGCCACATGGCGTATCCGGCTCGGGCTCCAGCTGAACAAATGTTAGTATGGGAGTTGTGACCATCCACACCCCAGGCTTTCAGGACACGCTCCATATAACCTTCATGACCAGGCCGACCCACATGGTAAACCACTTTGTCTCGACGATTAGCCTTCAATGATTTCTGGATTTTTGCCCCGATTTCATCAAGAGCCTGATCCCAGGAAATCTGCTCCCAGTCACCGGCGCCCCGTTCACCCACTCGTTTGAGGGGATATAGAATACGTTCGGTGTCCTTGATCTGATTAATGGTGGCTGGGCCTTTGGCGCAATTTCTTCCACGTGAGCCAGGATGATGAGGGTTTCCTTCAAATTTACGGATTTTGTCATCATCTTTATCGATATAGGCCAGCAAGCCACAGGCAGATTCACAGTTAAAGCAGGTTGTGGGAACGATGCTATAGTGACGTTCCTTTTTCACTGGCCAGGCTTTGGGATCCAGCTCCACAAAATTATCCCATTCTTCTGGTTCAGGATATTTGTAGAGGGGACGCGGTCCCTCCAGGGCATATGCTTCAGAGGCATCTTCGTGCTGAGAAATCCTCGGAATGAGTCGGATACCCTCTGCAAATTTTTCTATCCACGATCTTTTCATAATTATTTCCCCGGTCCTTCATTAAAGAACAAATTATTCAGCATGCTCAACTCCTCCTTAGCTCAAGGGGATCAATTGTGGTACTCTCACACGGACAAATTCGGTGATATAAATACCAGCTGCTGAGAGTCCAGCAGCAATGAGTATCATCAATTCCGAATCAAGCGTAAAGAGCATGATTAGTGGAACCAGATTTCCCATGATGATTCCCAGCATGAAATGCCTGGAATAAAAACCTGAGATCATGAGATGATGGGCTCTTTTTGTATCTGAGGTTGCATGGGGTGTGACGAACTCAAGTCCAATGAGAGCTAAATTCACCAATACAGCCAGTTTCAGGATGAGCAGGGTCAATACCGAATTGGCACCACCCAGAAATAACCAGGCTGCTGATCCAGCAATCAAGGCATGAATCAACATATGTACGGGAGCCAAGTGACTTCCCCAGAGATCACGGCCCTTGGCCTGTGCTAACAGGAAAGCCGTATAAATAGCTGTTAATAGAGCGACAGGTGCTGTCAGATTGATGAGGAGGGTTCGGAATCCGAGATCAAAGAAATTGTCTGCCATCAAAGCGGTAATTATAGCTCCAAATACAGTGATCAGATAACCCCCTCGGACCAGCCACGAGGACCAGTTGGGTCTCAGCAAGACATAGAGGAAGCGATCTGGTCTATCGAGATCCTTGACTAGCAACCCACCAGTTAACATCATAAAAACAATCGCAGCGATATAGCCATTAAACTCAAGAGCAGTGTCTGCTGCAGCTCCAAACCAGGAGGTCAGTGCCAGCACCAGGAGCAGACCGGTTGCCACAGATTTTGTCCAGATATAAGCAGGTACTTCCCAACCCCAGAGCACACCTTTTGCCGGTGAATCGTAAACACGTCGCGTGGCGCTTTGCTCTTCAGTCTTGATTTCTTCCAGAACTTTGTCAATAGCGCGTTGATCTGGTTGTGTTCCAATCTTGGCATGCGATTCAATGGCCATTTGAACAAGGAGATCGGCCTGACTATCTGTGCGCTCAACAATTGCTGCAGCTGGAGCATGGTGTCCAACTCCAGAAGCCTGTTCGCTCCAGATGTAATCATCGCGACGTTCAGCATTGCTCGGTGTGAGCATATCCGTGTCACCATCGATATAGTACAGATTTGGTATGGTGCCCTTTTCAGGCTTCCGTGTCACCACATGCTCCATGGCTACAAAGGAAGCGATCTTTGAATGAGCGTCATCCAGATCACCTGAAATGATAGCCTCAGTGGGACAAATCACTACACAGGCGGGTTCATAACCAGTATCGACCCTGTGCGCACAATAATTACACTTAGCTGCCGTATTGGTATCAGGATCGATATACAGGGCGTCATAGGGACAAGCCTGCATGCAGGATTTACAGCCGATACAACGATCACTGTCAAAGTCAACAATACCATCCATGCGGGTGTGTAAGGCTGACGTAGGACAAATTGTGGTGCAAGGTGCATCCTCACAGTGGTTGCAGCGGTGTACGGAAAAAGAGCGACTTGCATCGGGAAAGACACCCTTTTCGACATATTTCACATGGGTGCGGTTGACACCGATGGCCACATCATGTTCAGACTTACACGCAACCGTACAGGCATGACAGCCGATACACTTGCGATTGTCTATTACAAAGCCATAATTCATTGTTCAGGTCTCCCCCATTCTATGAATTTGGGTATTCTCATTAATTATCGTCTGATCAGGCTGATTGTTGAGCAGCATAAGCTGAGGCTGCACATTCATTTTTACCAAGATCCATGGAGGACTGTTCATCATCCTCTGGATCTAGCCAACCAGCATTAACTTTGCGAATTTCAGCATAAACATCAGGTTGTTTACGAATATTCTGTTTGATGAATTCCACGAAATCAGCTTCACTTGAGATGCCATAAATTGCAGCATTACTATCCAGGATATTCTGAAGTGTGTCCATGAATACCAGGTTTTCATCAGCTTCAGCCCATTCAATGTAGTGACCAGGTAATATCTGCAGGGTGGGATCCATGGTCCTAATCTTTTTTGTCATGGTCTCATAGAGCATGCCAGCCCATTCCACTGCTTTACCCCCCAGATCAGGACGACCCAGGGATACAAGGAAAATAGTATCGCCAGATACCACGTAGGTATCATCAATTTTGTAGCAGGTGCTCCCAGGAGTATGACCTGGTGAATGCACGACTTCGATATCTGGTCCCTTCGGAGAAGCTTTAAAAATATCACCATTCTGAACAGCAGTATAATCAAAGCTGGCACCCATAAAGTCACCGGAGTGTCCAAATACTTTTGAACCTGTAGCTTTAGATATAAAACGACTACCACTGATATAGTCAGCCTGAAGATGGGTTTCAAAGGTTTGTGTGATTTTGCAGCCGTGCTCAGCGGCAAATTCTTCATAAAATTCAAGGTTCCGTGAAGGATCAAAAATGCTTAGTTCACCTTCGGAGATGAGTCCCCAGCTCAAAGAAGCTTTCCCAGGGCGAATAAACTGCCACACCTCATAGGCTTCACCTTCATCATTGACTCTCACTGGTGCCAGCATATTGCCCCAGGAGACAATGCCCTCTTTGAGGTACCCGACATCATCAAAGCCATGACTTTCCAGAATTTCACCAACATATTGGGCTGAACCTTCTTTGGCACAAACCACCTTGATCTTTTTATTGCGCGGCACTTTGGCTACCGAGGCTTCCTCTTCTTCCATAAAATCGAAGTAGGGAACATTCAACATATGGACTTTATAGGGGCTTTCTACTTGAAAGCGACCAAAGTCCTCTTCATTCCTCACGTCTAACAGCAGAAAATCATCCTTCTGTCTGAGCCAGTTAAAAAGTTCATTAGCTGAGTAAGGGGTTAACATAATCTCTCCTCGTTAATCATTTCATCCGTTGGATAAAGAAGTGTTTGCTCTGTCCAACCTGCTTTATATCCAGGAGTTTTTGTCCGGAGGCTCTGCACCAGGCCTTAAGATCTGGCTCGCTTCAGGGATGAGCACTCGACACTTCAAGAACCTCACCCATTCCCATGCTTCTGATCTTCTGATTAGAGCGAATAACTGGCATTCCCATGCCGCAGGTACCCAACTCAATGTGGACATCAGCGCTATAATCTGCTCCGATTAATCTCATTTAGACAAACAACGATATATCTGAATCTGCTGCAAACTCAAGAAAGCTCGCTGCACCACCGAGTTCAATACCATCAATAAAGTCATCGGCTTTAAATCCAAAAACATCCATGGTCATCTGGCACCCAATCATACGGACACCCATATCAACACACATTTCACGTAATTCCTCAATACTGGCCACACCTTTGTTGGCAAAGGTTTTCTTCATAAATGAAGTCGCCATGCTTTCATAACCTGGAATATTGTTCGCCAGGATATTGGGGATAGGCCATTGGATATTCTGGAAGCCCTGTGGTCCAAAAGGCATTTTCATGGGCATGGCTGGATTGGTCTGGGGTGCTACATTTGCTTCAATTTTCTTGTTCAAAAGGGTCAAGCCATAGAAGGTAAAGAATACGCCTACTTCCATATCCATTGCTGCTGCAGTAGATGCCAGGATGAAGGGCGGGTAAGCCCAATCCAGTGTACCTTGAGAGGCAATCAGCGCAAGACGTTTTGGTTTTGAATCACTCATTTAATCATGCCTCCAGGCTTATTTTTTTTTGATGAAGAATACGTATCCTTCATCGGTTTGCTCATTTATTAAAAGCTCATGACCTGTGCGCGATGCCCAGGCTGAAATATCATTTTTTGATCCAGGATCCGTGGCAATCATTTTTAGAACCTGTCCACTGTCCATTGTATCAATAGCTTTTTTAGTTTTGATTACTGGCAGAGGGCAATTCATGCCTTTGCAGTCCAATACCTGATCAAAATTCATTTCACTCATTTCTATATACTCCTTTTTGTCTCTGGAAAGATGTCCCCGATTTGCATATCACCTGAATCCAGGCTCACTTTGCATGAATGCATGCAGTCCAGAAGTTTGCGTATAAGATCACTGGCTAGAAAGTAGTAAAGACGCGTGCCCTCCCGACGTGAAGTCAGGATGTTATTACGTTGCATATATCGCAGATGTTGAGAGGTGATTGGTTGTGATAAACCAATTTTTTGTTGGATATTTCCAACGTTTCGTTCTCCAGCTTGTAGGTATTCAACGATTCGAAGACGCTCAGGATGTCCCAAAGCTTTGAGAACTTTGGATGCAACTTCGAAAAATGATATATGCTTTACTTCATTCATGATCAAAAAATAGAGCTTTGTGACAGTTTAGGTCACCAATATAGTGTTTCCACTATATATGTCAAGCTGAATATCTGCGTAAATTAACGACTGCATGTTGCACGTACTTATGACGATTGATTTTGGCAAGCAAAAGCTTAGTTTGTACGGTGTTTAGCATGATAAAATATACCACTCCTATACATGACATATCTTTGAACAACCCAATAAATTTCAGGAGCCCACATGGCTAGTAAATCAAAATCATTAAATAGTTTTAAGACCCGGTCAACCCTGCATCTCAATGGGCAAGAATATGAGTATTTCGATCTCTCTAAGCTAAATGCCGAACATAAGTTAAGCAAGCTCCCCATTGCCCATAAAGTACTGCTTGAAAACATGTTGCGCTTTGAAGATGACATCACTGTCACAAGTGCCGATGTTGAGGCTGTTTTGGACTGGGATGCCAATCAAGCACCCTCCCATGAAATTCAATTAAGACCCAGTCGTGTTCTCTTACAGGATTTTACCGGTGTTCCTGCTGTGGTAGACCTGGCAGTGATGCGTGATACCATGGCTGATCTGGGTGGAAATCCTGATAAAATCAACCCCCTCCAACCTGCAGATCTGGTCATCGATCACTCTGTACAGGTAGATAAATTTGGAAGCCTCAGTGCTTTTGCTGACAACGCCACCATCGAAATGGAGCGAAATCGTGAGAGGTATGGATTTTTACGCTGGGGACAAGAAGCTTTCGAAAACTTCCGAGTGGTTCCACCAGATACCGGGATTATCCACCAGATCAACCTGGAGTATTTAGCTCAAGTAGTCTTTAAAAAAGAAACTGAAGATGGAATCCAGATTTATCCTGACTCACTGGTTGGTACTGATTCTCACACAACCATGATTAATGGACTTGGTGTCCTGGGATGGGGTGTCGGTGGTATTGAAGCCGAAGCCGTCATGTTGGGTCAGCCTATTTCCATGCTCATCCCCCAGGTAGTGGGATTCAAACTAACCGGTAAAATGGCTGAAGGCACCACTGCAACGGATCTAGTCCTTACTGTAGTACAAATGCTCCGCAAAGCTGGTGTAGTTGGAAAATTTGTTGAATTTTATGGTGAGGGTATTGCCAATCTCAGCCTGGAAGACCAGGCCACCATCGCAAATATGGCTCCCGAATATGGTGCCACCATGGGCTATTTCCCTGTGAATGTGGCGACCATCAAATATCTGAAATTTAGTGGTCGTGATGCGGAGCAGGTTGCTCTGGTGGAAGCTTACACCAAGGCTCAGGGAATGTTTTATGAAGCAGGTGTCGACCAGGCAGTTTATTCAGCCAATCTTGAATTGGACATGAATACGGTCGTTCCTTCCATTTCTGGCCCCAAACGCCCCCAGGATCGTATTGAATTATCAAAGTCTAAAGCCACATGGGTTAAAGACCTTGAAGTTCTCAGGGGTGCCAGCAAGGGCGCTTCAGATGTTGAAGGAAGTGAGTATCAACTGAAGGATGGTGATGTGGTTATCGCCGCCATTACCTCCTGTACCAATACATCAAATCCAAGTGTCATGGTTGGCGCTGGTCTGGTAGCCAAAAAAGCAGTGGAGTTGGGACTTAATATTAAGCCCTGGGTTAAACCTAGCCTGGCCCCGGGATCCAAAGTAGTTACTGACTATCTGGATGAATCAGGGCTATCAACTTACCTGGATCAACTTCAATTCAATCTGGTAGGATATGGTTGTACGACCTGTATTGGAAACAGTGGACCCCTACCTGCTCCAATCGCATCAGCCGTAGAAACTGGGGATTTGGTGGTTACCTCAGTACTTTCCGGGAACCGAAATTTTGAAGGACGGGTCAATTCACATGTCAAAGCCAATTATCTGGCTTCACCTCCACTTGTTGTAGCCTATGCGCTGGCTGGAACCATGAACATCGATTTGGCAACCGAATCACTTGGTCAGGACAAGCATGGCAACGATGTATTCCTGAAAGACCTTTGGCCAACATCTACTGAGATTGCGGAAGCTGTAGCACTTGCTGTAAAACCTGAACAGTTTATCAGCAAATATGCTGATGTATTTAGTGGAGATGCCGCCTGGAAGGGGTTGACTATTCCTGAAGGGAACACGTTCGATTGGGAGGCAGATTCAACTTATATTCGTAAACCTTCATTTTTTGAGGGCATGACCCGTGAGCATGGCGTACTCAGCGACATCACTGATGCTCGGGCTCTGGCACTTCTCGGAGACTCTGTAACCACAGATCACATTTCACCAGCAGGCGCCTTCAAGGCGGATACGCCCGCTGGTAAATATCTCATTGACAAGGGAACTGATGTAAAGGACTTCAACTCCTATGGAAGTCGTCGTGGCAATCATGAAGTTATGATGCGTGGAACTTTTGCCAATATTCGTCTCCGCAATCTCTTAGCTCCAGGCACTGAAGGTGGTTTTACCAAAAAATTACCTGAGGGCGGGGTGACCACTATTTATGATGGTGCCATGGCATATAAAGCCGAAGGAACCTCCCTGGTGGTCATTGCTGGAAAAGAATACGGAACCGGCTCCAGTCGTGATTGGGCTGCCAAGGGGACCAATCTTTTGGGTGTTAAAGCGGTTATAGCTGAAAGTTTCGAGCGTATTCATCGCAGCAACTTGATAGGTATGGGTGTTTTACCATTGCAGTTCAAAGATGGAGAGGGCCGGGTGAGTCTTGGATTAACCGGTGAAGAGGCCTTTTCTATTGCTGGAATCTCGGCGGGACTCAAACCAGGTAAAGAGCTGGAAGTCAAGTGTATCCGAACAAAGGGGAGCCAATTTTCATTTATGGCAACTACTCGGATTGATACTCCCAACGAGCTGGAATACTATCGCCATGGTGGTATCCTTCAATATGTGATGCGGTCATTGCTGGATTAGCTTCCTTCTGACGTCATTGCGAGGAACGGAGTGACGCAGCAATCTCCGAATTCGAGATCGCCACAGTCGCCAGGCTCCTTCGCGAAGACTTTTCGAGTTTGTCTCACTGAGGCTCTCGAAGTGTATTGGAAAAACCATGCGAGGCGAAATCGTCATACTTCGAGAGCCTCAGCAAGACGATTTCCCGCCAATCGAGCCCGGTGGGACGGCACGATTAATCTGAGAGACATTACTTCTATCTTTCACCTGTGATTTTCCTGGATTTTGTGATACATTTCGACCTAACCCTAAAGACAGTCGGATAAAAAAAATGAACCCAAAACCAAATTATTGTGTTGGTACTACAACATATTTTCCAGAAATCGTGAGTTAGTATGATCAATGAAGTCCATAGCATTCTCAAAGATATCTTCGGATACGATGACTTCCGCCCATTGCAAAAAGAAGTGATTGAAAATGTCCTCAAGAAAAAAGATACGTTATGTATTATGCCTACTGGAAGTGGGAAATCTCTCTGTTATCAAATTCCCGCCCTACTTTTTGATGGTCTAACCATTGTCGTTTCTCCCTTGATTTCCTTGATGGAAGACCAAGTCAAACAACTTGAAGCTCTCGGTGTTGAAGCGCTGATGTTAAACAGCTCTTTATCAACGAATGAATATCAAAATAATATTCAACTTATACGGCAAGGCAAAGTCCGCTTACTTTATTTGGCTCCTGAGACGCTACTCATGGAGAGAACGCTTGCGCTTCTTGAGCCTCAAAAAGTGGTTTCCTTTATTATTGACGAAGCGCACTGTATTAGCGAATGGGGGCATGATTTTCGTCCCGAATATCGCCAGCTAATGGATCTTAGAAAACGATTCCCCGAAGCAGTCTGTTTGGCTTTGACTGCAACTGCAACTCAAAGGGTTCAGCGGGATATTCAAAAATCTCTGCGTTTTGATAAATCAGCTAGTTTTGTTGCCAGTTTTAATCGGGAAAATCTTTTCCTGGAAATTAAGCAAAAATCCCAATCTGCTCAGCAAACGCTTGATTTTCTGGCAAGATTCCCTGACCAATCTGGCATCATCTACTGTCTCTCCCGCAAGCAGGTTGATGAAATGGCTGAATTTCTCCAAGACGAAGGCTATTCTGTCAAACCCTATCACGCGGGCCTTTCACCTGAGGTGCGCCAACAGAATCAGTCTAGTTTTATACGTGATGATACACAAATTATGGTAGCAACCATTGCCTTTGGTATGGGTATAAATAAGCCAAATGTCCGTTTCGTTTTACATTACGACTTACCGAGTAACATAGAAAGTTATTACCAGAAAATTGGACGAGCCGGTAGAGATGGCCTGCGAGCAGATTGTCTATTTCTCTTTGGATATGGTGATATTCGAAAGATTAAATTTTTTATTGGGCAAAAAAAAGAAAGTGAGCAAGTTATTGCTCATACCCAATTAAATGCTCTTGTTGGATTTGCTGAGACAGATGATTGTAGACGCATTCCCCTACTCACCTATTTTGGCGAGACCTACCATGATGCAAACTGTGGCATGTGTGATAATTGTTTATCTGACAATCAAACATCTCAGGATGTAACCATTCCCGCCCAGCAATTTTTATCCTGTGTCAAACATTCTAAACAGATTTTTGGCGCAGGTCAGATTATTGATATCCTACGAGGTTCAAAATCTCAAAAAGTGAAGAAATTTGGTCACCAGGAGCTCTCCACCTACGGAATTGGAAAAGATTATTCAAAAACAGAATGGTTTTATCTTTCGCGACAGTTTGTGCAAAAGGGACTCTTAACCCAGGATATGGAGCATGGCAGTCTCAAGTTGACTGCAAAAGCCTGGGAAGTTCTTCGAGGCCAGCAAAATATCTCTGTCCCATTGGAAGAACGGCAAAAAAAACGACCTCCACCTAAAACAGAGCAACCTTACGATGCTTCCCTATTTGAGTTGTTGAGGCAGTTGCGCAAAACCCTGGCTGATGATTCTAATGTACCACCTTATGTGGTCTTCCCTGATAAAACATTGATTGAAATGGCGATCTATTTTCCCCAATCTGAAGATGCGATGCTGCAATTGCATGGTGTTGGCAAAGTGAAATTTGTGAGATATGGGACTTCATTTATTCAAACAATCGCTGAATACTGCCAGACCAATCAGTTGAAAGAAAAACCTAAGGATGGACCTCATAGGAAAATTAAGTCTCTGACTAAAACTATCGGAGCACCCCGGCATCAGATTGTAGGGGAAAAATTCAATTCCGGTTCTACAATATTAGAGCTATCAAAGGAATTTAAGGTTCAAAACAAAACTGTTCTGGATCATTTATATAGATATTACGCCGAGGGTAATACTCTGCGCTCCAATTCTGATTTTCTTGAACTATCTCAGCTGTCTTCCACGACCCAAAAGGAAGTCTGCCAAGCCATAGAACAACATGGCACGCTTACGCTTCGTCCAGTATTCGAAACCCTCAGACAGAAGATAAGTTACCAAGAACTAAAAATAATTCGTCTGCATTATCTGGCCAACGAACAGAAACAAACATAAATTTATCATTGTAACTATAGTATCACTATAGTATCATATCTCATGCCAAGAAAAATAAGAGAACTCATTGTTGAACTAAAAGCAGCTGGGTTTATCGATAGGGGCGGAAAGGGTAGTCATCGAAACTTTAGTCATCCCAAGGGAGTGATTGTCACCCTTTCAGGTAAAAGCGGATCAGATGCAAAACCATACCAGGAAAAACTGGTAGCTAATCAAATAAAGGTAGTTAGCTCATGAAAGATCACGATAAATATTTTAAGATCGTTGAGTGGTCAGAAGAGGACCAATGCTATGTGGGCTCTGTCCCAGGGTGGATTGGAAAATGTTGTCATGGGGATGATGAACACAAAGTCTATGGGGAGTTGTGTAATATCGTTGATGAATGGATCAATATTTATAAACAAGACGCTTTAGCCTTGCCCGCGGCTACTGCCGGGAAATCATATTCTGGTAAATTTGTCCTGCGTATAGATTCAGAACTCCATAAAGCCCTTGCGATAAAGGCTATGAGCGCAAACGAGAGCTTAAATATCTATTGCCAGAAAATCTTGAAACAGAGTGTCACGTCTCATTAGTAAGTCAAGGAAAGAGAAACCATCAATTCTGTTATATCGTAGCCCGTTAAAAAAGAACCGTTAAGAGTCATCCAAAAGCAATCAATAATTATCATAAACAAAGAAGCCACCTCCTCAGGTGGCTTCTTTTATTCATTCAGACTAGAATGAACCCGCGTAATTTTTATAGCTGCATCCACTTTACTGCATCATTGAATACATCGGCTTTGATGCCATGACGTCCCTCAAATTCTGTATATGTCAAATCAAAGCCCTTTGATTCAAACATCTTCTTCAGCTCCCTGGCAGTCTCCACTTTGATGGCCGCATCATCAATCCCATGTGCTATATATAGCCTTACATCCTTCCCCGTTTCAATATCCTGTTGAGTAAGAATTGACTTATCTCCCTCTGTATCCATGAGATAACCGCTGAACCCGATCACTCCCTTGATCTTCTCTGGATTCTTTAAGCCAATTGTATAGGCATATACGGCACCTTCAGAAAATCCCATGATATAGACATCTGAAATTTTGTATTCGGCAGACACTTTTTTGACGGTCTTCATAATGTAGTCACTGACCATATTGTCACTGGTATTCCAAGCTTTCTTTCCAATATCATTAATGGACCATTTACGGCGATGCCACTGTGCTCCCATATGTAGAGAAAGGGGGTACTGACCCTCAGGTGCTACATATATGATCTGGGGATCAACCAGTTTGTCATATTGACTGATAAATCCCTCAGAATTGCCACCCATCCCGTGCATTCCAATCAGTAGTGGATAGCTTTTACTGGCATCATAATCCTTGGGGAACCGCATCCTATAAGGCAACATGGATGAAGCTGCAACATAATCTCTTTTTCCAATGGATTGGAAGCGTTTCTTAATATCAATGGTGGCCTTCTGGAATTCTGGATCTTCCCTTACGAGATCAAAATCTGTATCCTTGGTGAATATTTCCAGACCTCTGAAACCATTTTGGAAAGCATGTGTTACAAAGATGCTGGCATTGCTGGCATCTCCTTGGAGGGCATAGCAACAGGCCAGGTTATATGCCACAATGGCATCATCCTGATTGTGGACAAGTATTTTCTTATAATATTTTCCGGCTTCAGCGAAATCTCCAGCACGATAGGCTGTGGCTGCATCTGTAAGCAATTGACCACGATTCACTGTCTTAAATACCAGGTCTTTCCCCTGTTGAATACTATTACAACCCAGAATCAGAGATCCCACCAGGATAACGATTAATAATTGAGCAAAATATTGTCTATTCTTTTTCATGAATGCTTCCTTCCCTTGAGTATCATATCGCTATTTTAATTTAAGGGAAAGGATTCCATCAAATTTATCTACGGATGGTTCCCGGATTCGTTGAATGGTCTACCATTAGCGCTGAACAATCACTGGTCCAATAGTATGGCAAATTATACTGGGTTGTCAGGTCTGAGCCTGGCAAGTAGGGGATTTAAATGGGTAACAATCGTGAGAGGATAGCAGGTACCGCAGTTTCTACGCGCAGAATTCTCTCACCGAAACTAAAAGCAGTAAAGCCACAAGCTGCTAGCATATCCACTTCAAAGGGGATAAAGCCCCCTTCTGGGCCGATGGCAAGTGTGGTTGGCTGGTTAGGTTCCAGTAAAGCGTTCCCCTCACTAGCCGGGTGGGCGACCAAAGCTTTGGTTCCCTTGCATAATTCCGGTAATTCATCCTCTACAAAAGGTTTAAAACGCTGTCGTAAATGGACTTCCGGTAGAATTGTATCTCGAGCTTGTTCCAGACCCAGTAAGAGCTGTTCATGAAGGTTTTCCGGCTGCAGGAGGGGACTGCTCCAGAAGCTCTTTTCCACTCGGTAGCTGTTGATCAGGTAGATCTGCTTGACACCGAGGGAGGTGATACTTTGCATCACCCGCTTGAGCATTTTTGGTCGCGGAAGTGCCAATAAGAGGGTAACCTGGAGTCTTTCTGGTGGTGGTTGAGTGAGTGTAACAGTCAATTCTATAAAATCGGGCTCAATCTGTGTGATCAATCCGTGGCCAGTTTTGCCATTGAGCAATCCAACTCTAAGTTGCGAGTCAGGTTCTGCTCGATGAACCGTGCTGATGTGTTTAAATCTACGACCGCTCAGGCGGACTCGGTCTTCAGCGATGAAATCATTGGGATTAAGCAGAATCAGGTTCATGCTGGGCAGTCTAGTCAGATTGGGTTAACAGTGGAAGCAGAAAATGTTCCACTTTGGAGGGTTATGAACTCGAATGCCATCTTGCAGTTCAAATTCAGAATACTATTTTGCTCCCGAGCCTAATCATGAAATCAATACTTGAATCCCCCAAACTACTCCTTATCCTGCTGGTGGCAGTATCGCTGATTACCATCAATCCTCGAATAAATGGTTGGAACGAAGCCAGTAGAATGGCTTTGACTCAATCCCTGGTAGAGCATCACACTTTTGTTATTGATGAGAGCGTATTTGTGAGCGGTGGAGACAAGGTCTTCATCAATGGTCACTTCTACTCGGATAAACCTGCTCTTCCTTCCATGCTGGCAGCCATTATCTACGCCCCACTACACGCAATTGGACTGAGGCTGGATTATGGCTGGAACCTGAGTTACTATTTCATACTTCTATTCACAATGAAAGCGCTTTGGATAGCCAGCATATTGGCATTCCGCAAGGTACTGACCTATACACCAGTGAGAGTGAGTAAAATTCCATTGCTTCTTATCGTCTATGCGTTTTCCTCGCTAACATTCACCTGGTCTGTGAGTTTTAATAATCACTCCCTAGCAGCCTCGAGTCTGATGATAGCATTTATGTTCTATCTTCAGGCAAAAAATAGTCTGAAAAATACTCCTCTATTTTGGTCAGGTCTCTTCTTCGGTTTTGCAGCTGCTGCTGACATCCCTACTGGAGTCTTTCTCGTTGGCTTCGCTGTACTTATTTTTTTACATAATAAATCGGTGTTGGGTAATCTGATGTTTTGGGTCGCCGCTTTACTCCCCATAATAAGCCATCTTGTGATAAATTATACAATCAACGACTCAATCCTGCCTGTACAAATATTTCCTGAGTATTTCACCTATGATGGATCACCGTGGGATGAGAATTCGTTGCTATCGGGAATTGGGGCAAACTCACCCCTTTTCACGGTTAAATATGCTTTGAATTGTCTGTTTGGGGTGAGGGGATTCCTCTGGTATAACCCCTTATTATTTATCTTTACTGGATTGCTATATCAGAACGTGAGGGAGAAGCGGGAATTCCAGCATGAATCTTTCGTAATTATCATCGCAATTCTTGTACTCATGGGTTACTATTTCATCTTCAGCTCAAATTTTGGCGGCGACAGCTTTAGTATCCGTTGGTTTGTTCCATGTCTGCCATTCTTTTTCTTCTATTCCTACGATGTTGAAAAAGTCATGAGGAGTGACAGAGCAAAAATTGGTATCTATAGTCTTGTTTTTCTTTCAACAATCATTGCTCTCATCGGTGCAATTAATCCCTGGAGTAACCACTTTGCTCATCCCATTCCCCTCATTGCAAACCTTAAACAGCTAGCTGGATTTTTATTCTAACCGCTCGCCGTACTTATTCACCGTTGAGCTAATTCAGAATATTCTGGTGGTCTTCCCGTCTAAATTGGGTTCAAGCTGATGAAACGACTTTTTTTACATAATATTTTTAATCCAATCCATGAAAGTTATCTTTGTTTATGACATCCACCTCCGATCCTGGCAAAATTTCACTCTTCTGGGTACTCCAAATTTCTGGATGGTTCCTGTATGGGGTGATCTATTATCTCATTTACTATTCGTATAAAGATCTTGACCTAGCAAGTACTATTGGATTTGCAGTGACCTACATGGTGGCCTTTCTAGTGACCATCGTCATGCGCAAAATCTATCAAAAGCTGGATTATCAACATAGATCCATATTGAATGTATCAGGGATAGTCATCCTTACGTCAGTTGTCTTCGCTGTGATCTGGATTTATCTAGATCGTTTTGTCTCTTACCCAATATACGGTATTGAAAAGTTTCAGAAGGCTCTGGATAAAATCACCTTGCGTAACAATATCAGCCAGATCTATTGGAATTCATTTATCCTGTTTACCTGGTCGGCACTCTATTTTCTCATCAATTTCTGGAGACAATGGAATGAACAACTTGCCCGCACGGAGAAGGCTGAGCTTCTCGCCCATAGTGCCCAGCTTCAGATGCTAAGATATCAACTGAATCCTCATTTTCTATTTAACTCCCTGAATTCTATTCGCGCCCTCATATTGGAGGACCAGACCAAAGCCCGGGATATGGTGACAGAACTGGCCGAACTCCTGCGTTACTCCCTGGTGAGTAAAAACAATGGAGATGTGCCCTTTAGTGAAGAGATCACAGCCATAAAACATTACTTCGCCATCGAAGAGAAACGCTATGAAGAAAACCTACAGGTCAGCTTCGAGATTGACCCCCTGGCTGAGGAATATCCCATCCCCAGCTTCCTTGTGCATCCCCTGGTGGAAAATGCAGTAAAGTATGGAATGAAAACTTCAAGCATGCCGTTGAAGATTAAAATTCAAGCCAAGATCAAAGATAATAAGTTATCCATCTTTGTTAGAAATAGCGGGACCTGGTTGTCTGATGATGCAGAGGGACGTAGTCGACCGGCAGGTACAGGGACAGGTCTGAAAAATGTCAGGGAACGTCTTGAAAATAGATTCCCTGGTAAATACACCCTGACCACATCAGAAGAAGAGGGCTGTGTAGTCATTAAAATCTCAATTTCACGCGATGTCGAGGGAAATCATGTCTAAGCTTTATCGTGCCATTGTAGTTGATGACGAGCGTCTTGCTCGCAATGATTTACGCCTGCTTCTTAAAAATCACAAAAATATTGAAGTTCTGGGTGAAGCTTCCAATGGCCAGGATGCCCTTGATATGATTAAGGATCTGGAAGCAGATCTGGTTTTTCTGGACATCCAGATGCCTGGAATGAATGGTTTTGATGTTCTAGAGCATATTAGCTCTGATGTGAGGGTCATTTTTGTCACCGCTTTTGATGAATTTGCCCTGCGTGCCTTTGAAGTCAATGCCCTGGACTATCTTCTGAAACCAGTGAGTGATGAGCGACTCCTGCAATCCATCGAGCGTCTTGAACTGATCCCGGATGAAACAGAAGAAGCATCGAGGGAGTTGGAATATCATGATCGACTCCTGCTCAAACTGGATACCAGTCTGGGCTTCCTGAAAATCTCCACCATTGTCTGTATTACATCAGCTGGAGATTATTCTGAGGTTTTGTGCACAAATAAGAAGAAGGTGCTGGTTCATAAATCTATGGCAGAATGGGAAACCCGGCTGCCTAATGCATTCTTCAACCGGATTCACCGAACGACCATCGTCAATATGGAATTTGTGGATCGCTTGGAAGAGTGGTTTAATAATTCATACCGCGTCTATATGAAGGGCATCGAAGAGCCCTATGTCATGAGCCGTCGCTATGTCACCAAGCTTAAGCAGAAACTCAGTTAGGATCAAATTCCTAAAACGTTAATCTCACCATTTGAAAAATTGGATTTAATAGTACGTCACACAATAACTGGCAACGCATGAGGTAACTGCTATGCTAAAATACTGCCTAGTGTTTCTTCCACTTTGTTTTCACTCCTGCTCAACAAATGAAGCTTCTTTTATCCAAACTTATGGTGGAGTGGGTCCCGATCGAGGGATTCACATCATTCAAACCTCAGATGAAAATTTCGTAATTGTCGGGAATACATCGACCGCCAAAAAAGGTCTGGATGTTTATCTTTTAAAAATAGATACAGCTGGCGATACCCTATGGACTAGAAAATTTGGTGGTCCAGGTGATGACAATGGCTGGTGTATCAAAGAGACAAGTGACAAAGGATTTATCATAGCAGGATTTACCAATAGGAACGAAGCAAGTCCCAATGATGTCCTCCTCATAAAAACAGATGCTCATGGAAGCGAAGAATGGACTCGGCAATATGGGGGTCCAGGTGATGACATGGGATGGTCCATTATTATAAATAGGGATGGTGGATATACCATCGCTGCCCAAACCAATAGCTTTGGGAGTGGAGATCTCGATGCCTACTTAATTCGGACAGACGCTGCAGGCGATACTTTGTGGACCAAAACTTTTGGGGGTCCACAAACTGATCGGGTCTTCTCAATTGATAAAACCAGTGATGACGGATTTGTAGTCGCTGGAATCACCTATTCCTACGGTGCAGGTGACAGGGATGCCTATCTTCTTAAAACTGATGGGAATGGCCAATTACTCTGGGAAAAAACCTATGGCGGAACAGGTTATGATAACGCCCACACCGTGATTATTAATCAGTCGAACGAAATCATCCTTACGGGCTATGGTGAACATTGGGGAAATTCAAACAATATGAATATCTTTCTAAAGAAAATCACGATGGATGGCGAGGAGGTTTGGTCAAAAACATATGGTGGTCCTTCACACGATCGTGCCATGACAGTATTTCAGACACATGATGAAGGCTTTATCCTAACGGGTTTCACTCAAAGTTTCGGGCGGGGAGAGTGGGATGTATATGCAGTAAAAACCGATTCAGAAGGTGACACGATATGGACCAGTACCTATGGAACACCCGCACCCGACTTTGGTTATGACATTATTCAGAGCTTGAGCAGTCAATACTACATCACAGGCTGGAGTCACGGCTATGAAGATCCAGGGGGTGACCTGTTAATTATCAAGACAGGACCATGAACCAGGTGGCTACCTGAACGATCATCTCTGCAGAATCTAATCTAGTTCCTTCACTTCAGGTCTTAAGGCCACCTGTTTTTTTATACTCAGAAAAATATAACTCACTCCAAATATTAGGCCTGATACTGCCGGAATGATGAGATCGACTGCATAGTTTCGATTCCAAATAATACTGATAAAGACGAGCAAAGAGCCAAAGATGAATATCCCGCTGGTTGCAATACCGAGGATATTGGCCCACTCACGGTTTTTAAGGATCCCTATCCCACAAACGATGGCGAGAGGTCCCGTCAATAGAATATCAGCCCAGGGTATGAGAACTTTAACCAGCTCAGTTTGATGGAATATACTTCCATCTCCCCAGGTATATAGACCTCCAGTAACTGCAAATATTCCAATCAGAATAAATAGGTTCCCAAATAGCTTCTTCATAGGGTCTAGTCTCTTAATACCAGTAAACATAAGTCTGCTGTATTTGTTCTGTGTGGATATGGCACGAGGAGAACCTAGAAATTGGGGACCATTTCCTTGCGAAACTTGGCAAAGAAGCCAGTAATGGAATCCATCACTTCTTCAGCAGTATCAACCACCCGGAATAATTCGAGATCATCAGCCCCAATATACCCTTGCGCCAGGGCTCTATCCTCCAGCCAGTCAACCAGACCAGACCAATAATCCCGTCCCACTAAAATGATTGGAAATTTTGGGGTTTTACCTGTTTGTGAGAGGGTCAGGGATTCAAATAATTCATCCAGAGTACCCAGTCCACCAGGGAAGGCTACAAAAGCCTGGGAATATTTGAGAAACATGAGCTTACGCACAAAGAAGTAGCGGAAGGTAATGTTCTTATCTGAGTCAATATAAGCGTTATTTGAGGCTTCAAAGGGCAACTCGATACCAACACCTGCCGAAGCACCGCCAACCTCCTTAGCGCCCTTATTGGTGGCTTCCATGATACCAGGACCACCACCAGTTATGACACTAAGACCTTCCTGAGCCAAAAAGGTTCCGAGTTGATGGGCAATTTCATAATATGGATCATTGGGTTTCGTACGTGCCGAGCCAAAAACGGTGACAGAAGGACCAACCTGTGTCAAAGCATCGAAGCCTTCAACAAATTCAGCCATAATCCGGAAAACCTGCCAGGAATTTTTTGATTTTACTTCACTCCAGGTTTTCTTTTCAAATTTGCGGATAACCCGTTTATCTACATTCATTTCGCTCCTTCCAGGGCAGTCTCAACTGCCTTCATCAAACATTTACTCGTCGTCGTAGCTCCGGTTATCCCATCAACATTGGGTGTCTGTTGTTTTATCACTCTGGGAATAATTGCCTCAGCAAATCGAGCGTATTCACTCCCCCGATTCTGGACTATTCCTATGCCTACAATCATGGACTCACTCACTTTCACTGCCACAGTATATTCAAATCCAGAATAACTCACTGAGCCACGATGGATACCATCAGGTACTAGAGTTAAGTCAGGATTACCGATTTCCATATTGCGATAGGATTCCAGATCGAAATAGCCGATGAGTCCCAGTCCTACACCTAAAACAACGCCAATAACGGTCAGGGTTAAGACCATACCCCTACGCATCTCGTATTTTTGAGAACGTTGACCCCAGGGTCTAAAAATAGTTATTGAGATCAAGGTGAACATGATCAGCATGGCAATGGCGATCACCGGTGTCAGTGTGTTGTGATACTCAGTATAATCGTGGGGTACACTAGATTCTTTCATGCCAATATCTGAGAGAGCTACCATCCCATTGATGGCTGGTCCCAGCCAGATCCAAACCAGCGCAAAAAGCATCACCGTTCCGGTCCATTTTCCAATTATCCACCAGTGTTTTGTCAAACCCCAATGGGTGAAAACGGAGTAAACAAGCCCCGTCGCAACCACCCCGTAAAATGACCAGGTCACAACCATATTAAAAAGCGTGTAGATAGAGTAATTGGCGATAAATAGTTGACGCGTATCCAAACCTGGGATCGCATGAATAGCAAGGATGGATGCCAGCCCTCCCATAAGAGAAGCAATAAATACAATATGGATGACCCGCAGCCAACGTCTGCCTGTTTTTTCCAGCATGGAAGCTCCTTTGGTGAAACGATTCTTATTCTAAGCAATTTTATCAATTAATCATGCTCTTTTTTTGTTAATCCAGGGACACCGCGCATGTAGTTTCTCGGCATACTGCGTTCCATTCTATATGGGAGCAGAACTAAATATATAGTTCAGGAGAACAGGCGAGATGCAAATACAGATCTTCATCACCGGGGGCACCTTTGATAAGGAATATAATGAGTTGAATGGAGACCTATACTTCAGAGACACTCACCTGAAACAAATGCTGGAACAAGGTCGCTCACAACTCAATGTGAACATTCGCAGCCTGATGATGATCGATAGTCTTGAGATGACTGAACAGGATCGGGAAATCATTCTGACCCACTGCCGCAAGAGCACCACAGATCGTATCGTAATTACCCACGGTACAGATACCATGGTTGAAACGGCTCGTTATCTGGCTGAGCATATCAAGGACAAAACTATTATTCTCACTGGTGCCATGATTCCTATTGTATTTGGAAGTTCTGATGGCTTGTTCAATATGGGTGCCGCTATGGCCTACGTCCAGACCCTGGAGCGTGGTATTTATATAGCCATGAATGGCCAGTATTTTGACTACGACAATGTGCGTAAAAATAAAGCCAAAGGGCTTTTCGAGACCTTATAAATAAGGAGAACATCATGAAACTTCAAAAATCGATCTTAGTGACCATCATCACCCTGCTGATTCTAATAGCTTTTACATCGTGTATGCCCAATCCAGAGCAAAATATGGGGCAGTCCCCTGCAGGATTTTTCAAGGGTGTCTGGCATGGGTGGATCGCCCCCCTTTCATTGATCGTGGGCTTTTTTAATGACCACACTCGCGTCTACGACCCCAACAATACGGGATGGTGGTACGATTTCGGGTTTTATATGGCTATCATAAGTGGTTTCGGTGGTCTCTCTTTAGCTCGCAAAAAGGCTGATGCATAAGTATTTCGTACTAACCCGGACTTTCCAGGGACATGAAAACTATTTGTTCGGATTTTTTTTCAACGAATTGAACGAAGACAACGAACTACTTTTTTATTTAATACATCGTGCTAAAGATTTCCCCAACCCATGGGTTCGTAATTTTCGTTTACTTCGTTGTAATAAGGTGAAGCTTGAATCTTGTTTGATTTGATCAAAACCAAGACATATTGGTGACTATGAAGATCACAGTTAAAGAACTGACAACCATCGGTCCCACCATACATTCCAGCTTTGCCCCCCTGCCCTATCAGAGGGATAATTCCACCCATGGGAACCTGTCCAGACCCATTCTGGCTTATCAATCTCCCTCTTGCATAAAAATTGTCGGCGATATTCATCGCTTTGAGGCTGATCAGGAAGCAGGCAAACCTACTATTCCAGTCTATCTGATACAGGAAACTGAGAGTACCCTGGAATTGATTCAATTGGTCATAGAGTATTACAGCCCCATGAACCTCATGGATAAAGCGCTGCTTACCCGTGCAGCCATTGATCTGGGTGTCCCTCGCCCCATGCTGGCCGAGCAGATTTTACCTGCCCTGGAGCTGGCCCCCCGAGAGAAACTCATCGAGCAGATATTATTTCTCCTGAAATTGCCTCCCTCTCTCCAATCATTCATAGTTGATAAAGATCTAAGTCTCAAACGAGCCCTTATTTTTCAACGGGCTGAAGGTCATCTCCAATGGGTTGAACGTTTTATCTCTAATCTGAAAATTGGCATCAATATGACGGCTGAGATTATCCAGAATGTCTGGGAAATGAGCAAAAACGACGAGGTCGATTTCAAAACCAAAGCCCAGGAAATGGGTCTCTGGGAAATGGCGGATACTGTCTATGAAGATAACCGTCTGGCAGTGATGGAGATTCGGGAAAAAATTAACCAGGCCCGCTTCCCTTCCCTGAATCAGGCTGGGGTAGATCTCAGCAAAACCATAGATGCTGCCCAGCTGCCTGATTCCATGAAGATCAAGTGGGATCCCTATTTTGAGCAACAAGGTGTTCAGATCGCATTTCATGCAAAAGATGAAGAAGATCTGGAGCAGTCACTTGAAAAGCTGAAATCACCTGTATTTAAAAACATCTTCAAACATATATAAGGTATTATGAAAGAACCGAAAATTACTCGGCTCATTGTTGATCAGAAAGTTGCTGATCAGGAATTAGTCCAACGATATATAAAAAACAATCCTCAGGCCAAGGTTATCCAACAGGATATCACCGAAGCTGACAAGGAAAATATGTTCAAACAGGAGGCAACTCCTGCGAAGCGAGATATCCTGCTCACCGAGAAACAGGGACACACGGTTAAGCAGTGTCCCGGAACTGACCGGACCTACCGTTGCTGTAACTATCATGTTATCAATCAAACCAGCAATTGTCCCATTGATTGTACGTATTGCATACTTCAATTTTATTTGAATAATCCGGTTACCACGGTTTATGCCAATACAGATAAACTCCTGACTGAGGTGAAGGACAAGATAGCCACTCAGCCCAAACGCTTTTTCCGTATTGGAACTGGTGAACTGTCAGATAGCCTGGCTTTTGATTCTTCTTCAGAATACTCCAAAGATGTGGTTGAATACTTTTCTACACTACCCAATGTTCTTTTGGAGCTGAAAACCAAATCCAACCGTATTGAAAACCTTTTGGATCTGGATCATAAGGGTCATACCGTGATTTCCTGGTCGGTCAATCCCCAGGTGGTCATTGATGCTGAAGAACACAAGGCGGCTTCATTAAATGAGCGTCTTGAAGCCATGCGTCTGGTTCAGGAAAAGGGTTATAAAATCGGATTCCATTTTGATCCCCTACTTTTCCATGAGGAATGGAAACAGAGCTATCCTGATTTGATTCGACAGTTATTTGAAGTTGTTGATCCTAAAAATGTGGCCTGGATTTCCATCGGGTCCCTGCGGTTCCCGCCAGAGATGAAGGAAAAGGTTCTGGAGAAATTCCCTAAATCAAAGATCATGTTTGCTGAATTGATCCGCGGTATGGATGGCAAGATGCGTTATCCCAAACCACTGCGTCTAGAGATGTATCGAACCGTGTATAATTCATTGCGTTATTTTGGTGGTGATGATCTGTTTATTTATTTCTGTATGGAATCAGCTGAAATCTGGGAACGGGTTATGGGCTGGAGTCCTGAGAGTAATGAGCATTTGGACCATCTCTTCGCCATGAGTCTATATAAGCAATTCCCAGAATTAATGCCATCTGAGCCACGGAGAATTGACTATGACAATGGTATCCCTCTCCACCACGAAAAGGCGGATATCCCCGGATTCTAATTGAATGCAGGCTTTCCCAAGGGTCCTTGCCTTGTCCACCCAGAATGTTCGTAGGATGATAATGGTATGCTAAATTATAGCTCCAAACCGCTTTATAAATATGCAGGAGAATGACATTGGAAATCACAAAAGACACACGAGTATCTGACATTTTAAAAGAGTATGGAGACATCGCTGATGTGATGGAAATTTTTGGAGTAAAGCGGGTTGGTGGATATTCCCTGCATCGCATTTTGACCAAAGTGATCACAGTAAAATGGGCTGCCCGGGTTCATCGGGTTCCTTTAGATAAATTTCTAAAGCAAGTACAACACGCCGTGAATACAAATATTGGGCAATAGCTTTCTCAAGAATCTGGATTGTCTTGAAAGGCTTAAAAAACATTGCAAATCGGTATTGTCATTGAGCGTGTGCGTAGAATATGAATAACACCATAGGGAAATAGATGAACATAGAATCTTGGAAACAAGCCTGGGAAACAAACAATATTGGATTTCACAAAAGTAAGCCTCACCCACAGTTAGTTAAGTACTTTGGGGAGTTAAATCTTATTCCAGGTAGTCGTGTATTTTTACCCCTGTGTGGTAAAACGCTGGATATAGCCTGGCTGCTTGCACAAGGTATGCAAGTGGTTGGCTCTGAAGCCAGCCAGCTTGCCGTGGAGCAACTCTTTCAGGAACTTGGACTGGAACCTTCCATAATGGAACGCAGCAATGGTTCATGTTTTAGCGCAGAAAATGTTACTGTTTACGTAGGTGATATATTTGAATTGTCAGAGGATGATCTTGGTGAAATTGACGCTATCTATGACCGAGCTGCTCTGGTTGCTCTACCCATAGAACATCGGAAACTTTACACTAAACTATTAGTAGATATTTCACGAGCTGCTCCACAGTTATTAATCACCTTTGAGTATGATCAAAACCTGAAAACCGGACCTCCCTTTTCAATTGATAGCGGTGAAATATATAGTCATTATAATAATACTTATGTCTGCACTCTGGTGGATAGCTACATGTTGCCAGCCGGGTTAAAGGGTTCAAGAGTTGCAACCGAAAATCTCTGGTTATTAAAAAAATGAGGGTATGATCATGAATCAATATATTATTGTTTATGTTATGGGTATAATGTTACTGTCCTGTGCCCCGCAAGCCTCTTTCAATGACCCACATGTGGCTAAACCTGAAGAATCTACCCACCACCAACTTCATCTGGATGCTCCACCAGAAACAGCATTGCTGGGTCAGCTTTTCGGTTCATGGGACGCCTATCTGGTAAGTATGAACCGGGATGGATCATGGTCCAGCGACACAACTAATTACCAGTGGCAGTGGTACCCAATTTTAGATGGACATGCTATTCAGGATGATTGGATCAAACTTGAGGAAGGAGAGGATTCTGTGCCTGATTCGAAAGTGATGGGAACCAACCTCCGGATCTTCAATGCCCCAGAACAACAATGGCATATGGTCTGGATCGATAGGACTCAGCGCAAATCTCAGGTATATACTGCCGTTAATTCAGATAGTTCAGTCATCATGTCAGGAGAGAACGCCATGGGACGCCCCGTCAGAAACACCTTTTTTAATATTAATCCAGATCACTTCGATTGGAAACAGGAGTGGACCTTTGACAATGGTACTTCCTGGGTTGTAGTTTCCAAAATCCAGTGCAAGCGGAAGGACTAACTACGGGTTTCAAACACATCCATTGCTGGAGAACGTGAACTTTGTCTTATGAGAAGTAAGCCTCACTGCTTGGTGAAATTCTAATTGGACAATAATTTAGGCTGATTTTTTCTCGGCCAGAGTCTTCAAAGCTTCATTCATTGATTTCAGAGAATCTGGTACAAATCCTTCCAGCTTACTCCAAAAAAGGGAGACCATGAGGCCAGAAAAGTGCTCTGTATTGACCAACTTGGTACCATCACCTGCAGATTCCAACCCAAAGCTTCTGTCGTTGGTCATAAGAAAACCAGCCATCATGACCGCTCTCCACCGAAAGGATCGTGGGGCTTCAAAGGTGGTGATATCAGCAGAATATTTTTGACCATTCTTGCCATCAGGACCCGCCATGGTAAGGCTGATTTTAGAGCCCAGTGTGGCTGTGCCGCTTGCTTGATTCACAGTGGGATTCCAATCGGACCACTTATCAAAGGCCATGAGGATATCCCAAACTTCATTCTGGGGGGCATTAATTTCGATTTCAGTTCTAATTTCACGCATATTTTCACCTCTTAACCTTTTATTTCCTTTAGCTTAAAATAAATCTTCTTTTATACCATGACTATTTTTGTCCTGTATATGCTAAAGAACCCATTTCGTCTCTTTCCAAGCTGATGAATTCCTTGATTAAAAAACATGGACGGCTAGTTTCTCGTTAACTGAACTGAAGGAGTTTATAGTGTCCAATCAACTTGAAAGAAATAAACAGAATGTTCTGGCCTTTTATGCTATGGTATTCAATGAGGGGAATCCCGCAGAAGCTGTAAGTACATATGTTGGCAAGGAATACATCCAGCATAATCCTCTGGTTGCTGACGGAACGGCTCCTTTTATCGAATATTTTGAACGAATGGCTAAGGAGTGGCCAGGCAAACGAATCTTCTTTGAGAGGGTAATAGCCGAAAATGAGATGGTTGTGGTCCATTGTCGTCAGGAATGGCCAGGTGACAGCGACTATGCCACAATCGATATATTCAGACTTGATGAGGATGGTAAAATTGCTGAGCACTGGGATGTGATGCAAGTAGTCCCAGACGAGTCAAAGCACAGCAATACAATGTTTTGATTCCAAATGGATAGATTTGAGGGAGGATTAGATGAAGAACCTGTTAGTCCTAGATGCGCTGGTAAATTTACTGTTGGGGATACTTATCCTGCTGCTTCCGCTGGGACGGCTCAACTTCCTGGGGTTACCAGAGGTTGATACCTATTTTTATTCCTCCATTCTCGGTGCTGTCATCTTTGGGATTGGTTTGGCGCTGATGCTTGAGATTTATAGTAATAAATGGAGAGTGAGAGGGTTGGGAATAGCGGGAGCTATTGCTATCAATTTGTGTGGGGGAACGGCTCTGTTAGTCTGGCTTTTGTTCCTTGATATGAACATTGATGTGGTTGCTAAAGTCGTCCTTTGGATTCTCTGTGTAATAGTTCTGGGAGTGGGGGTGATCGAACTAAAATCAGTAACCTCAGCTCGCAGCAAATCTTAAATGTTCTCAACCATAAAAAAGCAGCCGAATCAATCGGCTGCTTTTCATATTCTCATTTAACTACTTATCTCAACTTAAAATCAATGGGGATTTCCACCCAAACAAGCACTGGTTTATCCCTTTGATAGGCTGGCTCGAAGGGAGTTTGAAGCACAGCCGCCATTGCAGCCTCGTCCAAGCCAGTTCCAGGCAAGCCTTCTAAAATTTTAACCTCCTTGATTATACCATCTTTACCGATCAAGGCTTTAACGATGACTTTCCCTTCCTGTCTGGCTTCGATGGCTATTGGAGGATAAACTACATATTTGCCAATCGCACCCCAACCGCCTACTGGAAACGGTTTTACCTCTACCTTCTCGAAGGGTACGGTAGGGTCTTGGTGTGGTGGAGCTTCTTTAAAATATTTATATTGATCTAGACCGACAAAAATCTCCTCCATTGCAACATCAACATCCTCAATCTCTGATTCTACTATTATTCCAGGTCGCAGTGGTTCCGCAACTTCAGGGGGTTGAAGTGTTGCTGGAATATTGATCATTTCAACCGGAGGCGGTACATATGCTTTTTCCATGATCACTTTGTCACCAAAATCGGGGATACTATAAAAGGAAATAATGGCAACCAGGAGTGTGACCATTGCACCAATTTCAATGTGTTTGCGTTCTTGATTTTTTACCGATACCCATGGATACTGTGTCAACATTTTTCACCTCCAGATAGTTAAAATTCGTCTCGCTTTCTTACTGGCCCTCCTTCTGCCCCTTTGAAATGGATTCTATTATCAATTACCGAACCATGAGTCGAATATTCGACCTGTGAGTAATGTAATACATAGTTTTGGTAAATATCAAGGGTGAATTTGAATGAATTAAGGGGAAGGAATTATTCAATTTAGCAGGGATAAATGCAGTATCTTCTCCTACAAGGACAGTGATATAACCTCTGATTTCATCAGGTTGAACTCGTATTTATCAGAATAATTTATAGTCGTGCTAAAAAAAAGACCGGATAAAAATCCGGTCTTTTGGTAATACTAGGATATAGGTTTTTTAGCCGTTTTTAAGACGGAATACAACAGGTACGGATATTCTTACCGTTACTGGTTTATCACGTTGATAAGCTGGTTTCCATTTGATGGTTTTAATGGCATCCATGGCTGCTTCATCCAGACCTGTTTTGGGAATACCTTTAAGAATAATGGTTTCCTTGACACGACCATCTTTCCCAATGGTAGCCTGTACAATAACAGTTCCTTCGATACCAGCTTCTCGAGCGATCTCAGGATAGACTACAGCCTGCTGAATGGCACCATAACCACCCATGGGCTCTGGTGGTTCATCATAAGCGATGAAAATCACGTTGCTTTCAGGCGGTGGTGGTGGTTCGTCCAGAATTTCAAAGTCTTCAAGGTCAGTTTCTTCAATCGTGAAATCTTCATCGATTTCTTCATCCTCAGATTCAATTGGAATGGAAGGACGTGCAGGTGGTGGTGGCTTGTCAAACTGTTGAGTTTCCGGTGGAATCTCAATGTTCTCAATTGGAGCCACATAAGCCTGCTCTTGAAGTTCTTCAGTTTCAAACTTTGGAACCGCAAACAGAACCATAGTGAACAGCAACAGCACGACGATAGCACCAATTTCAAGATACTTTCTGTGCTGCAGTTTGACCGAGATATGTGGATGTTGTTGTTCTAGCATAATCCTACTCCCTCGGTTTGGCTGAATAGTTAAGTTTTAGCGCATTCGCTTCTCTGAGCTCCTGGTGAATATCAGTAATGATTGCCATCTCGGTCTGTCTATCAGCTTTTAAAGAAGCTGTCATCTGAGGATCAGCAAGAATCTTGTCATACATGATGGTACGGATTTTTCCAATGGTAACAATCTGATCGTCAATGGAAATAGTACCTTCAGAGGTAGCCCAGATATGGGAAACGTGCTTGTTTCCTTCCAGTTTGGCAATTTTTTTTGCTTCTGGTAGAATCAATTTCAGACCTTGAAACTCACGCAGAACCGTGACCACCATGAAGAAAATCAGCAACATGAAGATGATATCAGGAAGGGAGGATGTTGGAATCCCGGCCTCGATTTTTATTTTTCTTTTTAAACGCATGATCTAACTCTCCGGATCAGCAATAGAAATACGTGTGGCACTGGCCTGCTTAAGCTGGTCAATCACCACAATGTAGTCCTTGTACTTGCTGGTTGCCGCCGTTTTGACAGAAAAAATCATCTTGTCATTGGTTGCCAACGATCTCTTAGCGAAATGCTTTAGCTCACGAACATCGATTACCTGGATGTCTCCCTCGTGACTCACTGCGATCTTACCAGAAGCATTCACAAGAATATTGGTAATATTCTTGGGATTCACTTCCGTGGTATTGCCCTTCTCTGGAAGCACCATGCCCAGACCTTTGTCCATGTCAATAGTCGTGGTCACCAGGAAAAAGAGCAGCAGCATAAACACAATATCCGGGAGGGATGCTGTGGGAATTTCACCACCACTTTTATTTCTTTTTTTCTTTACTAGCATAGTATCAGCTAACCCCGGTTATGGTGTTATTATTTCTTCTCCAGGTTCTCGATAGTATCGATAAGATCCAGGGAAGATTCTTCCATTTTGATAATCAGTTTATCGATCATGAATGTGAAAGTATTCTGAGCGAACTGAATGATCATAGCTACAACCAAACCAAAGAGAGTTGTCAACAATGCCATAGAGATACCAACAGCAACAAGGGCTGGCTGGATATCGTTTGCAGCTGCGATTGAATCAAAGGCCTGTACCATACCGAAAACCGTTCCGGTAAAACCAAGCATAGGTGCCAGTGAAACAACTGTGGACAACCAGATCATGTTATTCTCAAGGAATGACATTTCGATTGAACCAGCACTTTCAATAGCTTTTTCAACTGCGAGAGTACCACGATCTGCTCTGGAAAGACCAGCAAGATAAATCGCAGGTACCGAACCAGGAGTCGAACGACAAACTTCCATCGCGGCTTCAACACCCTGTTCTTTTAATGTTACATCAATTTGTTTCAAGAAAGATTTAGTCTGCATCGTTGTTTTCATCAAGCTGATCAAGCGCTCAACAACAAAAACGAGTCCAAAAATAAAAACCCCAAGAATTGGCCACATAAAGGGCCCACCGTTATAAAACCACGCAACCATTCGGTATTACCTCCTAATCCTGTATAATTTTCAACTTGATCTGACCAAGCGCATAATCATAGTTTCATACGTCTCTAAAGTCAATCAAATTCCAGCTCAGTCCTAGAGTTTCTAGGCTCTCTAAACACTTTTTATAAATAATCTGCAGCCTCGGCAATTTCACGAGCCTTTTTAAAGTGCTGACGAGCTTCCTGAATTTGATTATCCATTTGCGTCCTCACCTGATATTGCTCGTTTCGTCCCCAGAGCTTTGCTGCAAGTTCACTCTTAATGTAGTAACGTATTGTCACATCATCCTCGCGGATTTTTTCCTCATCCAGTTCAAGATCTTCAATGGCCAATATCTTCTCGTAAACCTCGTTCATCAGAGATTCGTCAACTGTGTAGGTCTTATAAAAGCTGTCCCAATCCTTTCCTAACTCAGGATGGATGGCAGCATAGTCGGAGGCAATTTTGAAGAAAAACCGGATATCATGTCGTCTAACCTTGGCCAGGTCACGAGAAATCGTGGCCGGTTCTCCAAGTGAAACGTCAGGTGCAATACCACCCCCACCATAGACCGAGCGACCCATCTTAGTTTTGAATATCGGTCTATCTTCCAGGGCCGTTGTATCTTGACCGTAGTCATTTTCATATAGCTCGGCATAATAATCTTGAGCTTCACCCTGCTCATATTCACGCTGAATTAAGCGGCCGCTTGGCGTGTAATATCGGGCCACCGTTACTCGAACAGCAGATCCGTCACGAAGTGGATATTGACGCTGAACCAAGCCCTTTCCAAAGCTGGTCTCTCCCACTACAATACCACGATCAAGATCTTGCAATGCTCCAGCTAAAATTTCGCTGGCAGATGCTGATCCACGATTGATCATGGCAATGATAGGCAGTTTAAAAAAGGTGGGCTTATGCTTTGAGTACATTTCCTCATTAGCATTTTTTAGGCGACCTTTGGTGGATAGAATTTTTTCACCGCCAGGTAGGATATGGTCAACAATCTTGATAACCTCATCCATGTAGCCACCACTATTATTTCTCAAATCAATAATAAGGCGCTCCATCCCTTGATCCTGAAGCTCTGAAATGGCAGTAATAACTTCGCTGGATGTTGTGGATGAAAACCGATTCAACAAAATGTAGCCTGTACCATCATCCATGACAAATTTCGCCAGCACGCTATAAATAGGAATCTTGTCGCGGTAAATGGTCACAGGAATCAGTTCAGTTTCACCCAGTCTGGCAATCTCCAGATCAACCCTTGAGCCCTTGGGGCCACGTAGCTTATCAAAAACACCATCCCTGGTAATCTTATAAGCAGAAGCTTCATCAATTTTAACGATCTGATCTCCAGGATGGAGCAATCCATCTGAAGGAGATCCAACAATGGGTGTAATCACTGTGATATAGTCATCAATGATATCAAATTCGATACCTATGCCTTCAAAATTCCCGCGGAAACTTTCATTAATCTGACCCATGCGATCTGCACCGATATATACTGAATGGGGGTCGAGGGCTTCCATGAGACCATTTTGGGCACCAATCATGGTTTTGTCCCAGTCAACATCTTCAACATAATTTGTGTTGATGATTTTGACCATGTCCTGGAAATCTCTCCATTTATCGTAAAAATCGCTGCCCTGGGCAAACAATGCCTGTCCTGGGGGGCTCAACGCAAACACGCCAAGCAGGATGAGGGAGACAACGGTAATGTGTTTTAGAATCTTCATAACTTTATGCTAATCCTTGTTTCTTGCCAAGGTTCCTGTTTTTAATCACGGCGTATAAAATAACGGCGACATTGATTTGATGAAAGCACCCATTTGCGCGTTACGCTATAATAATACACATTTCAATAACGTTATGGGGAATCGATTCTGTGGTAAGGACACTGAAGAGTTAAGCGTCCATTTAGATCGGTTAAAGGATAACGTACAGCTGGAAACGAAAGAAAAGTGCTCTTAAGGCCACTTCTTTTGAATCTGGAATAGTTTTATTGTGGTAGAGTTTCCAGCTGCCTGCAGAAGCGACCTGCTCATTCCAACCTGCAATGGTTTTGAATCCCATTGAACGAGAAATGTCAAAGCGCATTCCTAGATAAGGCTGGATAACTGGCGTCCAGGCAGACAACTCGAAAGCTTTGCGAGCGGTAGTACCAGCTATGATTTCATCCCAGCTTTCATTTCCAGGTGACGAGCTTGCAACCAGAGAAGCCTGGCCAAGCCCAAACATGGAACCACCCAACAATTTGAGGCGGGAACGGGAGTGGGTATTGAATTCTGCTGTAATACCGACACTACTCAACACAAAATTTACCGTAAAGTCAACATCTGCAGCATCCTGGGCTGAGGCGATGTATTCACCCTGTCCAGCATACATACCAATGGTCCAGTGAGGGGTAACTTCACCAAAGCCTTCGAAACCAGTCACAACCATTCCATTACTATTTATACCTGCTACCTCAGCAGCATCAGAAATATCAAAGTCAGCAGTAAAATTGCTTAACAAACCAAAGGCAGTCTGATCCAGATCAAGTGAAATCATATAGGAAAAGGCAGGGCCGATGGCACCGTGCAGAACGGTTTGACCTTCGGCAAATTGTGCCTGAACCGAACCCGTAACCAAGACAGTAGATAAGAATATGTTTAACCATGGTTTCATTTTCAAAATTCCTCCTTGATCCTATCAGTCGATTGCAGGTGGTTAATATATCTGGAACGTATATAAAGTGTCACCTGACAAATTGTCATTCATTTCAACTCAAAACAAGTAGTTGACGCAATATACCATCTCTCATTTTTTTACACAAGTCTTTTAAGAATTTACTTTAAGTGTCAGGCTAAATTTATATTGCATACAGGGGCTTAGCCCCATAAATTGATTAAAAGTTTGGAGTAGGATTCAAAAGTTTTAATCGTAAAGAAATGGGTTCCCATGATGAGCAAACATTTTTTTAGCCATGTAGCAGTACGTCATATCTGGTTAGTTCCCCTCCTGGTCATTCTGATGGCGAGCAGTCTTTGGAGTGCCGATGGTCTACGCGATATCAGCCATCTGAAGGATCTGGGCGATCTTGACCATAATGGCAACAATGATTTTGGAGCTATTCGAAAGACAGCAAGTAATGGCTCAGAGCTGATTGCATTTGAAATGACACCAGAAGGAAATTTTAATATTACCTGGCGGTTTGCCTTACCTGAAAACCTGGTGGGCGAATGGGCAGATTTCACACTTACCGACCTGAACTTGAATGGTCGACCTGAATTTGTGGCCATCACTAAATTGATTTCTGCTACGGCAGGTAACAGTGCTCCGTGGGTGTACGGTTTTGAGTGGTCCGGGCAAGATTTTGACTATGTCCCTACATTTCAATGGGGTTGGACCCCGGATAACGGGCTTTATGCTCGCCCCACCCAGATTAAAGCGGGTGATATTGATAATGATGGTCTTACGGAACTCATTTTTTCCTTGAGTGCACCTCAGGCCAATCTTTTAATTGTTGAATTTAAAGGCGATCTCAGCTCCTCAAACATCCAGATTGAGTATGCCGGTCTACCCAAAGAGATGGCGCGGGTACCTGCTTCAATTCTCATGGCTATCAACGATTTAGATCATGATAAAAAAGATGACATCGTCCTCTTTCAAAAACGTGGAGACAAATTAAGTGTATCTGCGATTTCTTCATCGGGTGAAGATCGATACACTACCCGAGACCTGCCAGATGTGAAACTCGTAGGTGGTTCAGGTGAAATAGTGCGCGCTTCTGGTATTGCCACTGCTGACCTTAATGGCTCAGGTCTTGAAAAAATTTATCTTGGCAGCTCGAGAGGAAATGTCTACCAATATGCCTCCACAGATGGAGGTTCCGTGTGGAAGACCTTCCCTGGTCCTGTCAATCAACTTTTATTTTCTGAACTGGATGGTGATGGGTATGCAGAATGCCTGCTCCGTACAGGTGATCGAGTACACTATTTAGAGCAGGAAGAGCAAGCTGGAAAATTTGAAAATTTTGTCCCCTTGTTTGATGAAGAGGTCTACGCCTCAAATGCCCTGCCCTTCCAGGATGGCCTTTTGCTGGAGAAATCCGGTCCATATCAATTCATGGCCGTCGCTCCCAATGACCAGGATGTTGTTGAAGCCACAAGTGAACCCGAAGAAGAGCTTGAGTCAATGACCGACATGGAAGGTGAAGCGGACATCGCCCTTGAAGATGAGACTGAACCCGAGATTGTGGAAGAAGCCCCGGTCATTCCAGAAATCCGTAGAAAACCCAAGTCACCTGATGTGATTCTCCACACCAATGAAAGTTTTATCCATGCGATTCCACGCCAGGACGAGATGGATCCAGGCCAGGCCTATGTCAAATTCAAGACCTACCCTGAAGGCATGCGTCTCGGGAAAGATTTTATCCTGAGATGGAACCCCCATGAGGATCAGCTGGGATATCATCAGATTTCATATTCATTTGGGCAACAGTTGGATACGGCATTTACCCTGTATGTCAACCATGTCCCTGAAATTTTCTCAAATCCACCACCCCTGGCTCAAACTGGACAACAATATCTTTACCAGGTTCAGTTGGAAGATTTAAATGAAGAGCAGTACTTTGAATTTGAATTGATCTCAGCTCCGGCTGGTATGCAGGTTGATGAGGAAGGTCTTGTCCGCTGGCTCCCCAGCGACACCCAACTCGATTCACAATATGTCACCCTGAGTGTCAGTGATGGTTTTGAGAGGGTTCTGCAAAAATTTACGCTGTATGTCAATATCCTGCCACTTATCCTTGAAAAACCAGGTCCCGTTGCCTTCATAAACGAGCCTTATGTTGGACAGGTCAATATTCAGGATAAAAACAGTTATAACAGTGCACGTCTCATCCCACTGCGTACCCCTAAAAGTTTGATCCTGGAATCCTCTGGAAGAATCACCTGGACACCAGAATCTCAACAAACGGGTTTCCATGACATTCTATTTGAATTGACTGATGACATGTCCACCATGTTGGATTCATTCACTATCTTTGTCAATACACCACCAGTGATTATCTCCAAATATGAGGAGCATGTGCCTGTGGGTAAACCCTGGAACTACAAGGTTGAGGTCAACGATCCCAACAATAACCAGGATATCAGTTTTCTGCTTTCAGAAAGCAGTATACCCAATTTAACCATCAGTCGTCGTGGTCACATTACCTGGACACCTACTGAGGCAGAACTGGGCAAACAAACTTTTACTATCTCTGTATCTGATGGTCTGAGAGACGACCTCCAAAAAGTAACGGTTTACGTAAACGGTGCCCCAATTCTTGGAAGTGTTGCAGATACACTGGCTACCGTTGCCCGACCATATACCACCTCTCTTCCAGTCACCGACCTGAACAAGGATCAAAAATTAAATTATGCCTTCTTGACTGCTCCCAAGGGGATGAAAATTTCTCCCACAGGTCAAATTACCTGGACCCCAACCAAAACTCAAAAAGGGTGGAATGAAATTTTTGTAAAAGTCTCTGACAAGTACAGTTCAGATACCTACAAATTTGCCGTCTATGCCAACGCACCGCCAGTCATCGTATCTAAAGCGGATACCATGGCAATAGCCGGTGAGGAATATGTTTATGAGATCAAAGCTCTGGACTTGAACACTGACCAGCAGTTGATCTATAAGGTTTATGATGCACCAGCTGGTGTTCATCTTGTCGATGGTTCCATCATTAAATGGACCCCCGAAATTGACCAGATCAATCAGGCGCAATTCAAGGTCAGTGTCACTGATGGCTATATCACAAATGTGCAGAATGTGAAACTCTTTGTGAATGCCCTACCGGAAGTGACTTCCACACCATCCCCTGTGGTTCTCATGGATCGTGAGTATCGTTATCAGATATCTTCCCGTGATCTCAATGAAGATGGAATTAGCTATACCAAGATTCTCTTGCCAAATGGTGCTGAGATGAGCGAAGAGGAAGGTCTCATCACCTGGGTACCCGATGGTTCCAATGATGGTGCCAACAAGTTTATCATCGAAGTGACTGATTCACGGGGGTCTTCAAGCTACCATGAATTTGAGGTGAATGTTTTTCAGGATCCCAAAGCGCCCATCAGACAAATGGGAGCATTTTTAATAACATTGGCTGGAATCGGTGCCATGTTTATAATGAAATTCCTGTACTGATCCTACATCCAAACAGGATAAAAAACCCATCGATTTCCGATGGGTTTTTTTATATCTGAATTTGCAACTGAAGTTTTTTACTGCAGAATTGAATTAATCAGTCGAACCAGATCCTGAACGGTGATAAATGTGTCATAGTTCAAATCTCCGGCAGCAAGGAGTTCTGGAGTAGGCGAAATGTTACCTAATATCAAGTTGACGAGAATCACTACATCCTGAATATTGACATTCATATCCTGATTCATATCCCCTGAACCTGATGGCCAGATAGAAGCCGCCAGGACAGCATGGTGAAGGTTCAATCTACCACCCGTTACCGTGATACCCTCTAATGAGGCGAGTGGGTCAACAGCCGTCAACAGCAATTCCTTAAAGACCTCTGATGCAAGTGCCGGGCTGTCTTCATAATATTGGGCAAGCTCCGTGCTGGCCGCAGCATGCATCAGTGCCACGGCACCTGTCACATGAGGTGTGGACATTGAAGTCCCATATTTAGTTGATGTGGTCCCATTATAATTGGTGGAAAGAATACCGTAGCCAGGTGCAGCTAAATCAATGGAGACTGCTCCATAACCGGCACCAAACACTTTTACATCATCATTATTGGAATTGGTCACCGTGATCAAATAGGGGCTAGAACAACTCGTAGGCAAATCGCCGGAGACATCAACATTGACGTTTCTATTTGCTGTTGATGCAATGGACAGAATACCGGCTTCTCCCATAGCGTTATACATATCGTTCCATACCGGATATTCCGTGGAATCGCAATAAACGTAATCCGCACCGAAACTTGAATTCGCAGTCACGACAAAAGCGCCCTCTAACCCGTCTGAATCCAACCAGGCCAGTTTTTGCTCTAGGACGTAACTATAGGCTTCCATAGCAATGTCAGTAGTAGAGCTAGCTCCAGCTACAATCATAAGTTGTATATCCCAATTTACACCAGCTACTTGATTGGCGTTGTTGGAGCGAGCGCCTACTGTACCAGAAACATGTGTCCCATGGCTTGCATCAAGATTTGTCTGAGGAATATTTCCGTTGTGACCATAGGCATTCCAGCCCAGTGAATCATCAACCCAACCATTTTCGTCATCATCAATTCCATTGCCTAAGGTGTCAAAAGGGTTTGACCATATATTGACTTGTAGATCGGGATGGTCCAGATCACAACCCCCATCAACAATAGCGGCCACAATTTTTCTCCCCAGGACCGTCTCACCTCCCGTGGTGAATTCCCAGGCCTCTGGAGCATCAACATCAGCATCTTCGGTTCCAGAAGGATTTCCATTCACGTCAAAACCTGTATTATGAAAATTCCATTGAGAAGTGAACAATGGATCATCTGGTGTATTACGCAAACTTAAATGATGATTATTCTGAGCATATTTGATTTCGGGTACATCTTCAATTCTCCGTCGCGCCTTGCCCAGTTGATTTTTGGTCAGGTCAACTTGCAGCAGCCACAGATTCAGGGGCCTGCTCACCTGTCTCACAATTTCCAGATTATCATCCATGATAATTATTTCAATATCTGCTTGAGTCAATCCCTCGTCGAAGCGTACAAGCAGTTCATTTTCAACAAACTGAGCAGCTCCTCCGTAAACAAAATTTACGATGATGAGTGAGAATAATATGGTCCTTCGCAAGTAAGTCATAACTAACTTTATTTCTCTAAACTAACCCTCTAATTCCTCCATGCAGGTGACCCACCACACACTCAGATTTTGTTTAGATGAGTAGTATAATCACGATTCTCTGAAAAATGTGGTCTTTTTTGAGAAGTTATTTGTGAACGGTCAGGCTCAATGGACTTTCGAATTACATCGAAATAGAACACAAATGAGTTTTTGAATGGGGTTGTAAAGCTAAATGTGGGGGTCTTAGTTAAAGACGATAGGCAATGGATATCTGACTGATCCAGCCCGCTGCACCAAAACTCTGGGTGGCAGACTCAATGAGCATTCCTTGCCAGTCGATGGCAAAACCTCCAGATGCCCCTGCGATAAAATCGGATTCGGTTACACCGGTTTGGAAGTCAAATCGATTGGAGTTCATACCTAGACGAATCCGGAAATTCGGGTGAATCAATATTTCCCCACCCAGGGCAAATTTGATTTGGTCATTGAATCCATATATCCCCTCCAGATTGAGTCTCAAAGGTAAATGCGAGAGAACCTTAGAGCTGCCTATGTGCAATTGAGTAGGAAAAGCCTCCTCACTTTCACCTAGAGCAACGGAAGCTAGGTAAACACCTATGGTTAGAGAATCCTCTTGATTGTGATATACGCCTCCCAGATCATAATAGAACTCACCCGATGTAGTTGCATTAGCAACCCTGGTGAACCGTCCAACACGTCCTCCCAGGCGGATTCCTTCAGAAAACTTGAAGGCATATCCCAGTGTTGCAGCCAATTCATGATACCCAAAAGTACCCTGATTGGTGCCTACAATATCGGTTCTGTCAAACAGGCCATAGTCAAAATAGATCAGCTCGGCGGTAATGCGGTGTCGCTCCAGAGGCATCACAGCAGCTGCAGCAAAGCCCTGAATCCCCACTAGATGGTTCACAAAACCTACTTGTCCCTGCAAACCCTGAATGAAACTGGCACTGGCCGGATTACCCTGAATATCAAGATTTCCAGAGGCATCCACAGCTCGGCTCCCACCCATGCCGGCTGATCGATTACTGAAGGGATAGGTTAACAATTGGTGGGAGGGTGTTTCTGCAATAGCCATACTAACCAGTAGAAATAGACTAAGTATAGATTTGGTGTTAATCAAGTTCATGACCTTGTAATACATGCCTTAAAATGATTTTTGTTTCCATATAAAACACATCTTTTTTTCTCAAGCTCGCCTGACAGTCCTCAGAATCTCCAATTGTGGGAAAAAGAAAAGCCCCAACCTGGGTCAGGGCTTAAAGAATTGCATGCGTCTATACCTTTATTTAAGCAATAGCATCCGCTTCACTTCTTTATAGGAACCTGCTTCAAGACTATAGAAATAGGTACCACTACTCAACTCACTGGCATCCAGATACAGATCATGTCTACCTGCAGAATACTGTCCCTCAGCGAGTTTTAAGACTTCTCGTCCACTGATATCATAAACCAAGAGCTTAACCCTGCTGTCTTCAGGCAGTCCAAAGGATATGGCTGTCGTCGGATTGAATGGATTGGGAAAGTTGTTTGCCAGATAAATCATTTCAGGCACAATTGGAGCTTTATCAGCAATCTGATTACGTCGCGGAAGAAAGGTGGAGTCCATTATCCCTTCGTTGTAACCATAATAATATTCTTCACTTATATAAAAGCTTATGATATCATCACCACATGCAGGATCAGGATTTGGTACTTCGAAGGAAAATCCCTCATCGCTGATATCAGGAGGTCCAAGAGTCATGCTGGCCGATCCACCTATCAGAGAGAATCCATCATCAAAAAACACCGAAGTCTGAATGCTGGTGTGGGCATTCATGTGAAGACCTGAATCGGCTGTGGTGCTCTCAGAGATTACGCCATTAATGCGGTGCACATAAATATCTATCCCTGAGTATTTGTTGATTTCAAAATAGGCTTCATTGCCAGGATTACGTGCATAAGTGATAAAGATTCCTGTCGCTTCATCACTGTAATCATAATACTCAAATCCACCTATGGTCACATAGGATGTCATGTCTTCAATATCTAATGCATAGGCCGAAACACCGTCAGCGTAAATTCTGAAGGAGACATCAAGACTACCCCCTGGAGTGGACTCTGCGGATCCACCCTCCAGATAAAACTCATCCCTGTCACCTGAATATATCCTTTCCTCCAAGATCCCGCAAATTTCAGCACTAGATACACTATAGCGGTTATCCCAATTTTCATACTCCATGTAATATTCAGTTTCTCCCGCTGTTTGTGGTGGTATCACTTCAATATCAAATGAGAAACTATTGTTGGTTATGTCATATTCTCCTGGATTGGCCTCAGAAATATCAATTGTAAACGACACAATCTGTGGTGTGCTAAAACTAAGTCCTGTGAAAACGACAGTAGTTGGCATTCCTGGAGAAACCAGCACATCTGGTGTTGTCATAGTCAAGGCATCCGTAAAAAGCGTGATGTCTGCAACAGCACTATTATCTCCCAGGATTTCCAGAAGATTTGCGTGAATATTGAAAGGCTGGTCAACAAGTACAGTCAGGGGATAGCCAACATCCTCGACGATCAGATCTGGTCGCAGGGTAACCTCAACATGCTTTTTAAATTTCACCTTTTGACGGCCATTGCGAAATTTAACATCCACCTTGAGGATGGCATATAGGGGAACTTCTGTCATGGAGAATGCAACCTGATCATTTATCAACTCCACATCCCTTTCATCTATAAGATGACCGTGTCCGTGTCCGCGAGAGTGTTTCTTACGATGGATCTTAACTTTTATTTTTTCCAACTCATCGGGGACAGGATAATTTTCCGGATCACTGGTTGAAAGTGTGACTGTCAATTCTACTTCCTCAGGTCCCATGAGGGCAGTGACATCCATACTGTATTCATTGTTATCATGTCCATGATTTCGTCTACCCAGGACATCTGCTGGTGCAATGATGAACAGCAGCAACATCATGATGGTCACTGGAACTTTGAAAAGCGCATTTCTGTTTAGCATATTTGGTGCCTCCTTAAAATGATCCCTCAGGGGTATTGCCAGGATTCTAGTAGGAACAAACAAAATTCCCGTAAATAAGGGAAGAATTCAGATGGAATCTCAGATTGAAGCAAATTTAACTCAAGGTCTAAGGTCAGTCAACGGATTAAAAGGATAGAGAACTGTAGTTTACTGGTCCATTTTTCACCAACGCTAGGCTAGCATTTCAGTAGGAACTACTTTAGTTTGAAAGCCTGATGACCACCTGGATCACCATACCACTCATCTTCGTATTACTCATCCTGCTCACTCGTTTTTTTACTTACAAAATGTATGCTCTCAAGCCTAATAAGCATGAAGACACACCTGAAAAACTTGGCCTCAAGTTTGAAGAAGTTCGTTTCTCCACGGAAAACAATCGAACACTTTATGGCTGGTGGATACCTGCAGAAAAAGAAACAAATCAAGCGCCAACCATTGTTCTGGTACATGGGTGGAGTCGCAACCTGGGACGCATGCTCCGATATATTCAACACCTCCATCCTCTCAATTACAATCTGCTTGCTTTCGACGCGCGGCATCATGGATCAAGTGATCAGGACGATCATGCCTCCATGTTCAAATTTGGTAGAGATGTAAAAGCGTCAGTCCAGTACACCTTCTCTCGTGACATTAATCCTGACAGAATCGGTGTTCTCGGGCTGTCTATTGGAGGTGCTGGCTCAACCTATGCTGCCGCCATAGAACCAGCTATCAAAGCGGTGGTAACTGTGGGAGCACCCGCCCACCCTGTTGATGTCATGCAACATGAATTTAAGAAGCATCATATACCGGCTTTCTTCAGATGGCTCATTTTAAAACAGATTGAAATTAAAATTGGTGTCAAATACGAGCACTTCGCTCCCATAAATAATATTGCCAAAGCAGACGCTTCATTTCTGGTCATCCATGGTGAAAATGATGACGTGGTGTTACCCTCTCAGGGAGATAAAATGAACGCAGCGGCACGACCCGGACAATGTGAATACTGGCCTATTTCAGGACGTGGGCATTCAGATTGTCATCATGAACCAGGTTTCTGGGAACGCGTCGATAAATTTTATAAAACTCAGTTTAAGAAAGGATAGGAACATCATGAAATTCAGATCACATCTGATAACAGTTTTTGCAATGAGCATATTACTCAGCCATTGCATAGCACCCCAAAACCCTTTAGCCGGAATTGATATTCCTGAACCAGAAAATGCCGATGCGGGCTATTATTTTTTCAGGGCTGCCAGAGTCATTCGTTACAAACAAAAAGATAAACTGGTCCAGGCCAGAAATGACCTTGAGCGGGTCATAAAGGCAGATCAACGCATCCTTTACCCGGAGGCCTATCCCTTTCTGCTTGAGGTGTACAATCAGTTGGAAATTAGTGATAGTTCAACCTGGATTTATCCAGAAGCCTTCGCCAAAATAGAAGCTGATCAGAGGTTATCGGCAAAGTATTCCCAACGCTTTGCGGAATGGCAAAAAGTTTATCCAGAATATCCAGCCGAGTTTCAAGACAGCGAATATAAACTGCTTGATTCTGGAGTAGAACCTGTGGGTGGTTACAAGCGACTCTATCAGATTCTGGAGTATCCTGAAATGGCTCAGGAAATGAAGCGCACTGGTGTGAGCTGGTTTTCTGTTATCGTTGAGGCTGACGGGACGCTGAGGGATGTACAATTGTTAAAATCCAGTTATCCTGACCTTGATGAGGCAGCCTTAACTGCCATCAACGCGAGCACCTGGGTGGCTGCCAAATACGATGGACGACCTGTCAACTTTCAAATCATATTACCAATACATTTTAGATTATAGACGAATTTGCGTTTACTAATTAAAGGGAATGAACTATGAAGTACCCACCAGAACCGTTTAGAATTAAAACTGTAGAGGCCATTGCTCGAACCACGGATTGGGAGCGGTTGGCTGTTATACAGGATGCCGGCTATAATGTCTTCAATATTCCCGCCGAAAAAATTTACATCGATTTATTGACGGATAGCGGCACCAGCGCTATGAGTGACAATCAGTGGGCTGGAATGATGAAGGGTGATGAATCCTACGCAGGAAGTAAAAATTATTTCCACTTTGAAGCGATGATTAACAAGATTTTTGGCTTCAAACATGTCATCCCAACTCACCAGGGTCGTGTTGCTGAAAATCTTTTATTTTCCACAATTCTCAAAGACCGCAAAGGTCTGGTTATCCCCAACAATAACCATTTTGATACCACCCGCGCCAACGTTGAGTACAATGGTGGAAGGGCCGAGGATCTCGTCATTGACATTGCCAAAGACACCCAGGCGATAGATGATTTCAAGGGCAATATTGATTTAGATAAGCTGGCTAATCTGATTCACAACGTGGGAGCAAAAAATATCCCCATCGGCATGCTTACCATCACCAATAATTCTGGTGGTGGGCAACCTGTCTCCATGGCCAATATCAGAGGTACTGCTGAATTACTCCATAAACATGAAATACCCTTCTATATCGATGCCTGCAGGTTTGCAGAGAATGCCTATTTCATCAAGATCAGGGAAGACGGTTATCAGGATAAGAGTATCCTGGAAATCGCCAATGAGATGTTCTCCTATGCCGATGGTTGCACTATGAGTGCCAAGAAAGATGCTCTGGTGAATATGGGAGGATTTTTTGCCACCAATGATGATGAATTGGCCCAGCAAATCACCAATCGCCTCATATTGATTGAAGGTTTTCCAACCTATGGTGGTCTGGCGGGGCGTGATCTGGAAGCCATTGCTATTGGTCTGGAGGAAGTCCTCCATGAGGATTACCTGGCCTATAGAATTTCACAGGTGGAAGAATTGGGAGATCGTTTAATTGAGGCGGGAGTGCCCATTTTAAGACCCACTGGAGGTCATGCCGTCTATCTTGATGCCAAAAACTTTTTACCCCATATCCCTCAATCTCAGTTCCCTGGAATTGCTCTCACCGTTTCACTTTATACCCATGCTGGAATTCGGGCTGTGGAAATTGGCAGTCTCATGTTTGCCCATGATGATCCTGAGACGGGTGAAACGATTTATCCTCATCTTGAGCTGGTACGACTGGCGATTCCACGTCGGGTTTACACCAATAGTCAGATGCAATATGTAGCAGAAAACATTATCGAGTTGTATGAGGACAGGGAAAACATTGGGGGTTATGAGATTGAATATCAGGCCCAGGTGTTACGTCACTTCACGGCACGTCTCAAACCGTTACAATAGTTCGACCTTTTAATTATCCAAAATATTACCCCGGGCTTCAGCCCGGGGTTCAACAAACATAGTACAAAAGGGTTTTAACCCTGAAAGTTTGGGCTAAAGCCCTTCTTATTGTGTGTATCCAACCCCGCCCTGAAGGGCGGGGTAATAAGTCAATACCGTATTTACTTAAGCAGCAGCAGCTTCCTCGTTTGGAACTGATTCCCCGCCTGGACGCTAAGCAAATAGAGCCCGGCACTTACTGGTTTACCAGCTTGATTCACACCAGCCCAAATCATTTCATGATAACCCGCTTCTTTGGAATCATGACGCCATGATTGAATTTCTCGACCAGTCACATCCATAATTTTAATCTGAACATCTGAAGTCTCTGCTAGCTCATAAGAAATAGTTGTAGCAGGATTGAAGGGGTTGGGATAGTTCTTATGCAGGGCGAATTTCTCAATCCTTAGCTCAATGCCTTCTAGCACATAGTAATTAGACTTGTATGCGCCGGTATAAGGAATGTCACTGAGGCGATAATCATAATTGACACCAGGCTTGGCCGTTTTGTCATAATAGAGGTAATCAGTCCTGGAGGTTGAATTTCCCTGTCCCTGAAGTTTGGGGTCTTTGGTATGATCAACAATCAACTTCCAATCCATGGTCCCGTTCTTGCGACGTTCAATCTTGAAGCCCAGATTTTCGGTTTCACTCTCTGTTGCCCACTTCAAAACCATCTGGCCCTTATGGGTTCCAGCATTAAAAAAGGATAATACAACAGGCAATGAAGAATCTGTAACCTCTGCGTTGTTAGAGACGATGGCTCGCATACGCCAATCTTTATCTGTTTGGGCCGACCATCCTGGACCTAAGTCAGTAGATGATTTATTGCTAATACTCCCCGTACTTTTCCTCAAACTGAATATGCCACCTGATGTATTGTCCAAGACTAAATGAAAACTTTCACTTGCCAAAACATTTACACTAACGCCTGTTAAGGAGACATAATTCCAGGTATTTTTTCCCATATCTGTGCAATTCATGGTCACCGTTGACCCCACCTTGGTGCTAGGGAGTCCACTGACATCCGTCCAAATCTCAAAAGAGACTGAACCACTCCCAGGGATAGTCTGGTTGGTGACAAAATAGGCTCCAGTTACTTCCCCTGCCTCAATCGCAGTAAATTTTACGGCTTCTTTCACCGTGTTATCAATTAAGTGACCATCAGAAGTCCCCCAGGCATCATTGGCATAGATTTTATGATACAGGGTCGTGCCTCCACCTATAGCTGCAGCCATGGATTCCATAATATTCAACTTTCCATATCCCCACTCATCATTGGGAACAGAACCCGTATAGCTATCACTATCAGCATTTCCCGTGATATAGGATTTGACCTGTGCAGCTGTCAAGGAAGTGTTATAATCAAGAAGAAGTGCTGCTGCTCCAGAAATTGTTCCTGCTGCCACACTTGTGCCCTGTTCTAAGTGATATTTATCCGCAACTATTTCGTAGGTGGTACTTGGAGAATAATCTGTGGAAGTTGTGGTTACTACTCCCTGGCCAGGAGTCATAATATCGGGTTTTTGAGATCCACCCTCCCGATTGGGACCGTAACTACTAAAATATGAGTGATCATCTGAGAGGTCAGGGCTTCCGAAATTAACATATCCAGCAGTCCCCTGCCATCGCCATCTGGCTGTATAAGCACCAACGGTGATGGCTGAGCTGGCAGTTCCTGGAGATGCAATTGTGTAATTATGATCTCCTCCTGTTACAGTAGCATTCATTGTACTTTGGTACATCCAAGCGTGATAGGTCATTGCAGAGGAAGAATTATTGATTAATTGTAATATCCAATCACCCTCAGCCACATCTGTGCCAGTATGATCAAGGACTATAAGTTCAGTCATCCTATCTCCATTGCTGTGGTCAGCATCTATGATGTTATTCATATCTACAATGCCGTCAGTGCCTATATATACAAAGCCTCCTGGGTCCTGGCCCACTGTGCGTGTTTGGGTTGAGCTATTTGGAGAAACCAATTTCACAGTGATGTTATCGCTATTATTCCACCATAACTCTAAATAAAAACCATCGTCATTAATTCCAGCATTGGGTGTGAAAGAAGGGACGTTAATTGTAACAATTCCTGTGTCTGATGCAGCTACCTCACCCGTTACATGAATATCTTCATTACCGGCATTTCCTGCAGCAATCACAGCAACTCTTCCATTCCCTGATGAAGTGAAGCTGTTAACAGCTGCATCAAGGGTGCTCGTCCCATCATGAGCGTTGCTCTGACTACCCAAACTAAGATTTACAACAACGGGTTTCCCCGTGGTTGAAGATAATTTTTCCGCGTAGGTAAGAGCATCTTTGACTCTCGCATCAGTAAAGCTACTGTTCCCTGGCTTGACCATGACAATTTCAGCCTTGTGAGCCATGCCCTTGTATTTTTTATTTGTGAGTGATGCTCCGTTTCCTGCAGCAGCCCCCGTGACTTCGGTTCCATGGCCATTACTATCGGTTTGGAGTACCACACCAGCGGGGCTTCCGTCAATTTCATTTTCGATTTGTGTCTTGGTATATTCGATGCCGTAGTCAAGACCGGCAAAATTGGTCCCATCTCTATCCTCTGGAGTACTAGACCCTGTCGTACCGGTTTGATCCCAAATATAGAGAATACGACTGGTGGTGGGGGTATCAGGATCGCGAAAATCTAGATGGGTGAAGTCTATCCCCGTATCAACCACTAAAATGATGACACCTGTCCCGTCATACGCAGTACTATTGAGATAGGCACCATGAACTAAATCTGCGCCTGATAAACCTACGGCCAGATCGTTTAGTGGATAGAGCAAATCACCCTGGAACACACTGGTAACAGCTCCTAATTCGGTCAGCGTTACTAGTTGCTCATAGGTCACGCGGGCAGTGGAAAAGCCTGGAAAATCAGAGTTGGTCTTGATGCCGGCAGCCTTAACCGCTAGAATATCCGTGCTTTTAATCGTCACCGGATAAAGAACTTCACCCATACGACCCGACTCAACCTGAACATTTGAAAAGTGCATATCTGTTAAGTAGGCATTCTCGGGATTCTGTTTGGCGACAAGCCCTTGAAGGTCTGGAGAGAGTTTATTCATAGATGCTTCCTCAAGGCTTTTTGAAAAAAGCATTCCTGGAATCATCAGAAGTAACAATGACTTACAAATAGTTTTATACATGGATGTCTCCGCAGTTCAAGGATTTAATTTTGGTAAATTGACCTCAACATCATTTCTTTAATTAATGTCAAAGGTCATGCCAGTAATAATTTCCGTCGATAAATGCCTATTTTTACTGTCTCTACTGTCACTTTCAATTTAGGTGTGACAGCCCTGATTGTTAAGTAAATATTGCTTAATTCTGTGCAATGTCAGATTATGGAGACAAAATGTTAGTTGTGTTTGTAGACCTCAATAGAGCTGAGCCATGTCAAGCAGCAAATTATTCAGTGAGTTTCGAATTTCCACAGTTACAAAAAAGTTGTGTTCATAAACCTCTATCTTCTTGTAGTTTTAGGCCATGCTGGGCAAACGCTTTATACTTCTCCTTTTATTCGTCAGTACACTAAGTGCTGGAGAAACACACCTATGGATTTTTCTTGAATCAGACCCCAGTTCCACGCCGGTACAATTGACCCCGCGTGCAGTTGAGAGACTCAGGCAAAGGGGTTCCGCAAATACTTTGGGGAGTAGTTCTGTTTCAGAATCTCAACTGGCACAATTGCGAGCTGCAGGCTACAAAATCAGACACGCCTCTCGATTTCTCAATGCAGTAAGCGTGGTCATTGAAAATGATGTTCAGCTTTCAAGCCTACAAAACTTTAGCTTTGTAAAATCCACCTCACCAGTTGGTCGTGCTCCTCGTGAGAGAAATGAAGAAACCTTCCAGGCTAATCTGTTAGAACGTGGTTCTTCCATGTCCTACGGAGCATCTGCTGGTCAAAATGAGATGTTGAATATTCCCCAGATCCACAGTCTAGGTTACGATGGTTCCGGTGTAATGATTGGTGTATTTGATACGGGATTCCTCACCGATCATCCAGTTTTTGAGGGTATCGATATTGAAGCCCAATATGATTTCATTGATCATGAAGTTGATGCCTCAGGTCTGGGACATGAGCATGGTATCAATGTATTGAGCGCTTTAGGAGGTCATTACCCTGGTGAATTAATCGGTCCAGCCTATAAGGCGACTTTCCTTCTGGCTCGCACCGAGGATGATTACAGTGAATCACGTGAAGAAGAGGACAATTGGGTGGCAGCTATGGAATGGGCTGATTCACTTGGTGTCGATATCATCAGTAGCTCCCTAAATTATTTTCAGGATTTTGATGACCCCAATGAGGATTATCCACTATCAGCTTTAGATGGACAAACCACCATCACTGCCAGAGCGGCCAACATCGCAGCGGATCGAGGGATTCTGGTTGTAAATTCAGCAGGAAATGAAGGCTCTTCACCCAGTAGTATCTGGCCACCCGCTGACAGCCCCCATGTTTTATCGGTCGGGGCAATCAGTCCTCAAGGTGAAATTTCATACTTTTCGGGAAGAGGACCCACCTATGATGGACGCATCAAACCCGATGTTGTTGCTCAGGGTAGTCTGGTTTACATGGCTTCCGGGGTGAATGGTTTCATTCGTGGCAATGGAACCTCTTTTTCAACTCCACTCATTGCCGGGCTGTCAGCCCTGCTCCTCCAGGCTCAACCCCATCTAACCCCTGATTCAATAATTTCTCTTTTTCAGAACCATGGTGATCGGTCATCTGCTCCTGATAATTCATATGGCTGGGGTATCCCTGATCTAACAAGTCTTTTCTCCAAGTTGAAAACTGGCAACTCAAAAAATTGCCTCGTTTACCCAAATCCAGGACATGCTGGAGAAATCCGCATGATACTCTCGGAATCAGTCCCGGAACTACCTGATCAGGCCACGCTCTATGATATTTGGGGAAGGGAAATTGCTACTCTGAGCATGACTCAGGAATCGGGAAGTGTTATAAAAATATCCATTCCTTCCAGTTTAAATCTCGCGAATCAGCTGATAATTATCTCAGTTGAAACTGACATCAGGTGTTACTCAGGTAAATTCATTCTTTTGAGGTAATTTCTACTGAAATGAGCCTGGGATTTTCCATTTCTACCCATCGCTAAACCCATAAAAATACAAATTGTTATATACCTGTGATCAATTCTCATTCAAAAAACTTGATTTAGCTTACACGTCAGCCTATGTTCAAGGGTCAATCATCACCAGGATTGGCATATGGATGTGGCGTCTATAAGTTTGGAGTAATTTATGAAGACCGTTCATATTCTGTTGATTATCCCCTTTTTAATCACATTATGTTTTTCTGAAACCCTGGCCAATACAGATGCAGTTTTGGACCAGTTGGGTCGACCCGTCTGGGAAGAGAACACGCTTACAATTAAACTAAATCAGAATATTGCAGGGCTCTCCTATGGACGGTCGAACTCTTTGACTAATATCCGGACCCTGGACAACCTCTTTGTGAGGTATTCCGTAAACAGTATTAGCCCCAGCTTTAAACTGAACCCGAAGAAAATGCGACCGGGTTTACCTGACTTGAGTCAGATCTACAAATTGGATGTCAGTCCTGAAACCAATCTGGAGACACTCATTACAGCTCTGGAAAAAGATGCTCATGTTATCTTTGCTGAACGCATCCCCCTTTTCTATACAGAGACATTCCCTAACGATAGCCTGTATTCTGTCCTAGCACATCTTCCTCAGATTCAAGCAGAAGAAGCCTGGGATATCCATAAAGGTGAAGATGGTGTTGAGGAAATCGTCATCGGTATCGTTGACAGTGGAATTGATTGGAAGCACCCTGATTTAGCTGCAAATGTCTATAATAATCTTGGTGAAGATGCTGATGGCGATGGACATACAATCGAACTTATTGATGGAGAATATGTCTTCGATCCTGATGATGAAAATGGAATCGATGATGATGCCAATGGCTATATCGATGATTTTTCTGGCTGGAATGTAACTGCGGATGGTGAAGGCAACCAAAACAACGATCCCATGGATCCCATTGGCGGCAGCCATGGAACCCATGTGGCAGGCCTGGCTTCTGGAGTAACCAATAATTCCATTGGCATTGCTGCAGTAGCCTGGAATGTGAAAGTTTCTGCTACCAGCCATTCTTATGATAACGTTAACGGATATGTGCTAAACGCTTTTCAAGGCATCATTTACCATGCTGAGAATGGAGTTGATATCATCAACAACAGTTGGGGTGGCAATGCGTATTCAGAGGCTGGACATGAAGTGATTCAATATGCAACTGGAATGGGTTCCATTGTGGTGGCGTCAGCTGGTAATGGTGGTTCAAATTATTCACATTATCCCAGCGATTATCCCGGAGTAATAAGTGTGGCTGCCGTGACCCAGGACGATTACAAAACTGCCTACTCCAATTTTGGACCTGGTGTGGATGTCAGTGCCCCCGGTGGATCCAATCCTGGCTTATTGAGCACTTATCCAATAAATGACGATTATATATATTCTTCTGGTACATCCATGGCAGGACCTGTGGCAGCAAGTGCCCTGGCTTTGCTTAAGTCTTATCATCCTGACTGGAGCAACGATGAAATCCTTAGGCAGTATCTGGCCACCACTGATGATCTAAGCGCTCTGGAGCCCGGTTATGAGCATCTAATCGGATATGGTCGAGTCAATGCATACCGTGCTCTTTCGGAAGTCAATCCCAATTTTCCTCTGGAAATGCGTCTTGGTCTACATGAAATCATAGCATCAAATCCCGCTGGATTTGATCATGAATATGCTCCTGGAGATACCACCACTCTAAGTTTCATTCTCCGTAACTATGCCATGTTTACCGGAGACTCATCTGCTACATTCACACTCACGACTGCTGACCCCACTATTAGCATTTCTCCAGCATCTCTGACAGACTCAATCCATGCTGATGATTTTTCATTGATCGAGGGTGGTTTTCATATTGATATTTCACCGGCAACACCCTCTCAGATAGCTACCTTCAATTTGAATATTTCGCCTTCTCAGGGTTCAATAGCCTCAGGTGAAAATCTCAGCTTTACAATGGTTATTAATGCAGTGCAGGTTGTGGAACCCAATGTGAGTGTTGAGGTTGAGTATGGCGAGAGCCAGGATGGATATCTCACTGTTGTAAATTCTGGAATGGATGATGTAAACTTTCAGATATCAGCGATAGAACAACTCCCCTACGAAAGTTCCTGGCATCTTGATCAATTTATGGCATATGAAGGAGAGTCCTGGTGGTGTGGGGATGATATTCTAGACCAATATCCTCGTGCTACATGTGATATTCTTCAATTGCCCGTTTTAGATTTGAGTTCTACTACGAACCCCCACTTTACGTTTATGGGATATTGGGATATAGAGGATCCCTCTGAGAGTCCACCTTATGATGGCTGGGATGCTGCCAACGTCTGGATTTCTTTGGATGGAGGGATTCATTTTGAGCCTATATACCCAGATTTTCCAGCATATACCTGCGAAAGTGTTTATAGTATGGAAGAATGGTTTGAAGGGGACTCGATGCCAGGATGGGCAGGAACCAATGGCGATTATGAGCAAGTTCAATTTGATCTGACACCCTACCGTGAAGAACGGGTCGTTTTACGACTTGTCCTGACATCTGATGCTGTTGCCTCTGATGTGGGAATCTTCGTGGATAATATTCTGGTGGCTGATCAAGGTGATGTGCTCTATTCCAATACAGGTGAAGAAGATTTTAAACTTAAAAATTCTGGTTCAACCTGGTGGTTTGATGGATTGACCTCATGGATCACATTTGATAATGCATCAACGACCGTGCAAGCAAACGGATCCGTAGAAATCCCATATTCTATTAACACCCTTGATCTAACTCTAGGTGGATATATATCTGAACTGAGACTCATTTCTGATACAGGCATCCCCATCGGCAATCTGGAATGTGCGCTTTATGTTGCTCCACCCACCTATGATCTTGGTATCCGAAATTACTCCATAACTGGTGGACACTATCGAGTTGCCAGCCAGGATACATTATCTATTATTCTGGACAATTATGGCAGCGAGGATGCCTGGGAGTTTTTGGTTAGCGGATCACTGATTTATGAAGATGAAGTGGTGTGGTCTGATTCCATATCTGTTGCTGTACTTGAAGCCGGTCAGTATCGAGAATTAATTTTTGATCCCTATTTTGTTGATATAGAAGGAGAATTAGACCTTCACATCGAAATTCTTGATTTTGAAGAAGACCTCAATGACTTCAACAATGAAGTATCAGAAGAACTGGGCATTGAAACCATTGTTGATCGTTTCTGGTACTATTATACGCCTTACTGGAATTATGGAGAGTGGGACTTCTCCACCATGTCAGGTTACCAGGATGGTCAATCCATGCATTGCAATCATGGTGTAACACCCTATGAACCTAACATGGACAATGCGCTAACCTTTTCTCCAGGTATAGATATTGGCTTGTTAGAGACCTTCGCTATAAAATATCGAGCGCTGTACCAACTTGAAGATGGTGCAGACTTTGGGACATTTGAGGTGAGTACTGACCAGGAGAACTGGACCATTCTTAATTCTCATACTGGAACAGCCATCAGCTGGAACCGTCATGAAATTGATCTCACAGAGTATTGTGGGGGCGAGTACGAGAAGTTGTGGTTCCGTTTTCATTTCACATCTGATGGTCAGAATGAGATGTTAGGTTATTTCATAGATCATATTGAGTTTCTGATTCCAGAAGCCGTTGCAATCGATGATGAATTAAGTATACCAACTGAGTTCACCATGACTCAAAATTTTCCTAATCCTTTCAACCCAAGCACAACCATTAGATTTGCCCTGCCAGAGGTAGCATCTGCTAGGCTTCAGATCTTCGATATACAGGGTAAACTGGTTCAGACGATAAGTTCACCTGATTTATCTGCCGGTTGGCATCAAACAATGTGGGATGGTAAAGATAATGATGGCCAACTGGTTTCAGCGGGTGTCTATATGGCCAAACTCAACGCTGGCGTTCATACCCAATCTATCAAGATGCTTCTGCTCAAATAAGATGACCTTCAGAAAGGGACACTAAATATTTGGTGGCTTAATTACCCTGGCCTTTAGGCCAGGGTTTTTCCATCGAAAAGTAGCAGGGCTTCAGCCCAAACTAGGGTTAAAACCCTTTTTTTTCTGATCGCTTATTCCTGCCTTAAAAGGCGGGGTAACTGGAAAAATAACTATTTAAACTCCTCCCTATTTAAACACAGCCCATAGAATGGAGCCCGAAACCTTCGCTAAAAAAGAGGGCTCCCGAAAAGGAGCCCTCTTTTTTTTTATGAATCTTTGTGATTAATTAGATTGATTTGAATCCCACTCTATAGAATTTCCCTTTAAGGCCTCGACCCGTATAGCTTTTTTCCAGGTTTCTTCAAAGGAGTTGGCTAATACTTCACAAAACCCCTGGTCCTCCACATAGAGCATAAAGAAATTGTTGTTGTTTTCTGAGTTTGTCGGCAAGCCTGCCAACACTTTATATCCATCAAAGATAAACATCTTCATGGGGAGACTATCTGTCACCCGCATGAGATCGTTTTCACTAAGCTTATCCCATTGTTGGTTGACTCCACCAAGATGTTTTAAGCTAAATATTGACCGTAAGGTAACCCCGCGATCCAGAGCATTCTGTTGTGCCTCAAACTGTACTTCCCGGGTCTTCTTTGTGGTCGCGGCGATAGGTGGTCTCACAAAAGCGAGAACTTCCTTCTGAACCTCGTTCATCAATTGAAGGTAGCGGTTATGAATATTGGCCGCATTCCGAATAATTTCTACGGAGTTTAGAGCAGGTCCAGCTTTGCCGGCGATATATTTATCTTCCAGAGTGTCAAATATACCATTTGCTTTTTCAACCCGATTCAAATGCTCTGAATCCCACTCACGTTGCAAGGTGGCCTTAACATTCTTTGGGTTTAATGCTGTAAAAAAGCGATTACGACCCTCGATGCGTTCGTTACATAATCCATGGACGACCATGCGACTTAAAATTGAATATATTTTTGATCTCTGTACCCCAGTAAGGCGATGCATTTGATTAGCAGTGACCTCACCATATTCAAGCATAACCAGATAAAGTTTTGCTTCTCGCTCTGAGATACCCAGGTCGGTCAATTCTCTTAAATTATTATCAATATCAGTCACACCAGGGTCCTTTAACAGTACTGTAGTTATTTTGCGCCATAGAATAAGTAAAAATTCTCAATATTCAACAAGGATGACTCTTCCTCACCAAACCAGCAAGCGTAGCCTACCCAATTGTATTAAGATTATTAAGAAGTCGTGTTGGATTGATACTGTGGGGTTTCTGAATTGATCTCAGTGCCCCGGAAATTTTCCACAGGAATTGCTCTCTGCCATACTTCCTCAAAGCTTTCCACCAGGATCTGACAAAAGCCTGGATCCTCGATGTACATCATAAAAAAAGTGGAGTTGGCATTCTCTGCTGACGTGGGCATCCCGATATAGGCAATACGTCTGTCGAAAAGAAACATCTTAACTGGCAGACTCTCTACGACCCTCATTTGATCATTTTCACCCAGGGTTTTCCACACATGGCTTAATCCTGATAAATGTTTCAAGCTAAATATGCCGCGTTGAACAACCCCTCGTGAAAGTGCCTCTATCTGGGCTTTCATCTGAAGGTCATGGGAACGTTTTGTAGTGGCTGCAATGGGTGGACGCATATAACCTAATATTTCAGTTGTACTCTCATTAACCAATTGGAGGTAGCGGTTATGAATATTGGCTGCATTTCGGATGAGTTCCACGGAGTTCAGGGAGGGAGCTGAAGTAGTCGAATTGAACCTTGCAGAAAGTTTTTCAAACAAGAGATCCGCTTTTTCAATCTTATTGGAGTGAATTGCATCCCACTCTCTAACCAGTGTTTCTTTCACAGTTTTTGGACTAAGCGCCGTAAAAAAACGATTTCGCCCCTCTATCCGCTCAGTACATAAACCGTGTACCACCATGCGACTCAGGATCGAGTACATTTTGGAGCGCTGAACACCTGTTAGTCGGTGCAAATCATGTGCGTTTACTTCATCATATTCAAGCATGACAACATAAAGCTTTGCTTCTCGTTCTGAGATCCCTAGCTCTACTATGTCCCGTATATCTACTTGAGTCATGCTGATTTCCGATGTTATGATGAGGGGGGCAATAAAGCCCCCCTCGAACGGTCTCTCTCAACCCAGGAGGAAGATGTGGCGTCTTGCTAATTCCAGGTGAGGACCTTCATTATTTGATTGCTACCTGAGGTAGGTCATCTTTCTAGTTTCAGTATAAGTACCTGCCTGCATGCGGTAGATATACATACCTGTGGAAAGGGTCTCTCCCTGAGCAGTCAACCCATTCCAGATCACCTGATGAAATCCGGCATTCATGGAAGCATCAACCAGACGAGCAACTTCACGTCCACTCAAGTCGTAGACTGTGAGGGTCATCTCTGAGGCCTCAGGAAGACTGAAGTTGATGGAGGTGCTTGGGTTGAAAGGATTGGGATAGTTCTGATTCAGTGCGAATTCTTCTGGCAAACCCTGAAGATCAATATTCACGACTGTCATTACAAAACTACTGGTAGCCTCTCCAAGATTCTCATGAATATCCAGACCTGCTACTGCATAGTAGTAAGTAGCTCCATTCACGAAATCCACATCAGAATCGGTATAATCAGTTGATGCGGTCTGACCGATAACAACGCCATCAGTCATTTCAGGATTGCTGCCACGATACACTTCATACAGACCAAGATCATTGATGTTCACTGGATCCCAGGAGAGAGCAATTCCAGTCCCGTCAAGAATCTCGCCTGCCAGACCAGTTGGGACGGGCGGCGCAATATCGTCAGTTGAATAACCTGATGCGGTGGCACTGATAAAGGCATCTTCACCCAGTGCAGCCACAATACGATAATCCTGTGCATTGGTTACACCTTCATCCATGGAATCATGAATTGTGTTTACCAGAACTGAATATTCGTTTGATCCGTAGGCTGCTGTGTTTCCAACTGCTACCCACTGATCAGCGATATAAGATTCAACAGTGTAGAGCTCATTGGTCATGTCACCAAGAATATCAAAGCCACTGGCTGCAAAGCTTACAACCACTTTACCACCCTGATCTTCAGGAACATCCGTCACGGCAATGATGGCTGGTTCGTCCATAAGACGACGGACTTCATAAGGCATGGATTCTGTTGCCATGGATTCATCAGCACCATAGAGTGAAACGATCTGATATTTATAGTATCCACCTTCTGTGATGGCGTGATCAAAGTCATCATCATCATAGTTATTAGCCAACTCTGTCCAGGTACCCCAAGTACCGCCATAAGGCATATAGCTGACCTCTAAGCGATAGGTGTAGGCATATGGAAGTACGTTTTCCCACTCAAGTTCCAGTGTAGCAGGAACGACATGATTGTCGTTATCATAGGCTATCTCAAGATGAGTTGGAGGAGCGACATCAGGAAGGATTACCCATGAATAGGCAGCTTCCCAGTTAGCATTTGTCCAGTTGACGAAAAGTTTTTTACCAGTTGAATCTGCTGAGATAATCTGACCCTGATCAAAAGGTGCCTGTTCTCCAGTTGGTATTTCCATACCCAGAGATTCAAGAGCATAAGCAACATCTTTAGCGCCACCTTCTGCGTGCCACATCCATGGATGCATGGGACCGCCCCAGGGACCGCCAACTTCTTGGAATAAACCAAAAGCAGTACCATCATTTGATACGGATTTTGCACCAGGACCACCAAGCATTCCAGGAAGACCAGCCATTTGCATGAGTGTGTCCACGCCATCGATCTCAGTCATCATATAGGCAGCCTGACCATTGAAATTGAAAGGACCATTACCGGTTATGTGTTTTCCATTAACACTGATACGAGCCTGTCCCATATCTACAATAGGAGAATCGACAGCTGTTGAATCATAACCACCCTCAGCATTCTGTCTCCAGATAAAGGGATAGCTTGTCCAGCCCACCTTGCTTGAACCTATAAGTATTGAACCATCACCACTCATAGTGCTAATTATGGATCCGCCACTTCGTCCTGGCAAATCCATGTCAAGATGCATACTGTCGAGATGATATATAAAGGGAACATCAAAATTTTGATCACCACCCCACTCATTGGTATCGGCGTAAGCCATCGTACCGAAGATAACGTTGCCATCATCACTGATAAGTGAAGCTTTACTAAAACTAGTGCTACCATAAGCCAGGGAATCATCGAGGATTCCACCCAGAGTTTTCCATTCACCCCACAGAGCAGGGTCTGCAATAGAAGCAATTGTTGCGTTAAATAGTGTATCTGGGAGTGTGTCACCGTCAGCATCATATTCAAAATAATCCCAGGTAAAACTACCGACGACAGCTCCGTTGCTGGCTATGGCATTTGCCTGGCTTATTTGGCCACCGCTGCCCTGCCAATTTATACTTCCGTATGATCCTGGCCAGTAATTATCCCCATTCACAAAGTTTGCAGTCTCGTGTCGGACAACTCGATGCAGATCCCATTCTCCCGGCATTTTATTACCAAGGATGTATTTCCCACCCGCATCCATTTTCCAGGGACCATATTGTCCATCATCTGGAACGTAGATCATGTTTGTAATATCAATTGCTTCCACCAGTTGAGCCTGAAGGCTCACGGAGGCAATCAATAAAAATACGATTACCAACCATGGTTGCGTTCTTTTCATGCGTAAACTCCTCTTTGTTACTGTTCTTTCTTAATCAAACCAAAAATGATTTATTACATGATGACATTATATGTCCCCACCAAGGGGGTAACAACTATTATTTTGTTCATTTTTAAAAAAATCTACAGTTCAGCTCACTTTGCGTTTTGGCCAATATTTAATTAAGCCAACATCATTTTCTTCACATAATATTCCATCTATAGTATTAATATATATGTATTTATAGGTTGAATCATTTTCATTTTTTGCCTTCACCAGAATTGAATTCATCATTTCTGCAAAGGCCCTATCCTAATATTTTTATTCTTTTGTAACATGATGTGTCCCCCTTGGGGGAACTATTACTTGCAAAGCGAGATTTCAGGTATTTACTTTGACGCTATAAGAACTTTTGTATGAATACTATTAAAGAGGTCGATCATGAAATCAAATCTTATTAAGCTTATTACTATTAGTCTACTCCTGCTCGTTTCTTTAGGCTTTGCTGATCCAGAAATAGTAAAATTTACGGTGGTGGATGGCCTCTTAGATCAATGGGGTGGCGGCCTGTACTACTCAAATAGTGACGGCTCCATATTCGGTGGTGCCAACTATTTTGGTGGTGGTTTTACCTGGACCGAAGAAGATGGTATTGATAACATAGGTGGTTATTACATCCGTGGAATGGATAATAATGGTATTATGGTTGGTGAGACTATTTTTCCCATGCTCATGGGTGATACCCTGACTGATGTCGAAGCTGCCAGCTATTATGATGGTGAAGAATGGGTCATGATCGGCCCCATAGCCGGGACGCTACCTTTTGATCCCAATATGTATCAAGGTGCCTGGTCCATTGCGGCTGATACCATGATCATAGCCGGTATGTACTGGCATGATAATTACCGAACAACAGCTTTTATCTGGACACCTGAAGATCCAGATGGTGAATTGCTCCCAGATAATGGCCTCTTGCTAAGCAGCAGACCCAATGATATGAATGCTGATGGCAGTGTTATTGTTGGGTGGGCAGGCGTTGACACTGATGGTCAATATACAGATAGAGCTGCCTATGCCTGGTTTTTGAATGAAACTACTGGAGAATATGACCTGGTTTTTCTTGGCTCATTGGGTGGTCATGAACCCTGGGTTGGAGGCGAAGCGTATGGTGTGAGTCCCAATGGGGAGTTGATTTGTGGCTGGTCACCCTCAGCTATGTTCATTTGGTCTGAAGCAACAGGGATTCAGGATATGGGATATGCCCCTGGTCATAATCCAGAGTCAGCTGGTGTTATACCCATGGATATTATTGATAATGGGACAGCTGTGGGTTTTGCCCAGAATCAAACCTGGGTATGGACTCGTGAAGCAATTATATACACTCCCGAAAGTGGCATTAAATTTCTAAAAGATAGTTTACAAATTCTGGTAGATGATGATGACTTTTTAGAAGATTGGGGCTTTTTCCAGGCTAATGATATATCAGATGATGGCCGTTTCATCGTGGGTAGCTGTGCTGGTATTGATGGAATCATGGCTCCTTTCATCCTGGAATTTATCCCCCCCTCAGCACCTTCAGACCTGGCTTCTGAGCTATATAACGACCCCTTGGGGACCTGGATTGATCTTAGCTGGACTGATGATCCCACCAATAATGAATTTTCCTATAATCTACAACGTCGCGTGACCATTGCTGACTCTACCAGTGAGTGGACAACTATCGCCAATCCTGATTCAGCCGACAATACCTATAGAGATAGTGAACTCTACTTTGCAAATGGTGTGGAGTGGGAATATCGTCTTCGTGCTGAAAACCCAGTGGGTGAATCTGACTGGGTGGAGATCATGACAGCTTCAAGTACGGACCGCATTGCTTCAGGACTCCCAACTGAGTTCAAAATTGTAGGCGCATACCCAAACCCCTTCAACCCAATTACAAACGTTCAGTATGAAACACCTGAGCAGATGAATACGAAAATTGTACTCTATTCTGTGACAGGTACCGAGTTGGCGGTTCTTAGTGATGGCATGGCAGAAGCCGGCAATCATAGTCTCCAAGTGGACATGAGCGGGTACAGTTCTGGTGTTTATCTCGTTCGTATCATCAGTGGGGATAAAATGGATGTTCAAAAACTTACTCTGATCAAATAGACATAAACAAAAGACTCTCAAAATGATATTTAGAAAGCTCATACCAGCTCTAGCCCTCCTTAGCACAACTCTTTTCGCAGAAGATCCAGAAATTGTTAAATTTACTATTGCCGCAGGCCTTGCAGATCCTGCGGGAGGGCAAATGAACTGGACCAATAGTAATGGCAATCTCTTGGGAGGATCCTACTATTGGGGAGGAGGATTCCTCTGGAGTCAAGAAAATGGCATCCAAGATGTCGGTGGGACGAATGTCCGAGGAATGGACAATCAAGGTACCTTTATCGGGAATAACTACTTCCCAATGATTATGGGTGATACCCTGACAGAGGTCAGCGCCGCCTCATATTTCGATGGTGAGGAATGGGTCATGATAGGACCCATCGCTGGTACTTTGCCTAACGATCCAAATTTTTATCAAAGCGCCTGGGCTATTGCAGCAGATACCTTTATCGTTGCTGGTATGTACTGGCATGAAAACTCAAGGACCACCGCATTTGTGTGGACGCCAGAAGATCCAGATGGTGAGCTCCTGCCCGACCATGGTCTTGAGCATAGTAGTCGACCCAATGACATAAGTGCCAATGGTGAATTGATCGTGGGTTTCGCTTCCATGGGAACTGCTGGTGTTGATTACGTCAGCAGAGCTGCCCATGCCTGGATTTTGGATGAAATCACTGGCGATTATGAGCTAGTGTTTCTCGGCGCACTTGGCGCTGATGAGGGCTGGATGGGTGGTGAGGCATATGGCTGCAGTGACAATGGAGAAATTATTGTCGGAAGATCAGGTGATACAGAGTTGTTCGTCTGGACAGAAGATGAAGGTATGGTCAATCTGGGTCACGCACCAGGACATGATCCAACATGGGCGAGTGCAAGTGGTATGGATGCCTCTTCGGATACGACCATCGTAGGCTTTGCTCAACCCATCTTTAATGAATGGGGAAGAAGCGCTATTATTTATACCACTGAAAGTGGGATTATCTTCCTTAAAGACAGCCTGGAAAACCTGGGGCTGGAAGATCAATTTGAAGACTGGGCTTTTCTTCAAGCCAACTCCATCTCGGAAGATGGACGGGTCATCGTGGGGAGTGCTATCGGATTAGCTGGGATATTGGCCCCGTTTGTACTTGAGTTCATCCCGCCTTCTGCTCCAACAGATCTTTCCTCTGAAATTTACAACGATGCTGATGGAACCTGGATTGATCTCACATGGACTGATGATCCAGTGAATAATGAATTCTCATATAATTTGCAGCGACGCGTAATTATCGCCGACTCTACCAGTGATTGGGCTACCATTGCCAATCCTGATTCAGCAGAGAATACTTATAGAGACACTGAACTTTACTTCGCCAATGGGGTGGAATGGGAATATCGTCTCAGGGCTGAAAACCCTGTTGGAGAATCAGCCTGGGTAGAGATCATGACGGCTTCAAGTACTGACCGCATTGCTTCAGGACTCCCAACTGAATTCAAAATTGTAGGCGCATACCCAAACCCATTCAATCCAATTACGAACATTCAGTATGAAATACCTGAGCAGATGAATACGAAGATCGCGCTTTATTCTGTGACAGGTTCCGAGTTGACTGTCCTTCGCGAAGGACAGTTTGCAGCCGGAAAATATACTCTACAGTTGGACATGAGTGATTTCAGCTCTGGGGTATATCTCATACGGATCATAAGCGGTGATAAAATGGCTGTTCAAAAATTGACACTTATTAAATAAAACAGGACTAATAACATGAAACTTAAAAAAATTCTCAGTACGCTTCTCTTTATCAGCACAGTCCTCTTTGCTGATCCCGAAATTGTAAGATTCTCAGTGATAGAAAACTTTCCTGATCCCCTGGGTGGTTCCCTCTGGTGGACCAATGAAGATGGTTCCCTTCTCGGAGGTGCCTACTACTTTGGCAGTAGCTATCTATGGACAGCAGAGGAGGGGGTGGAGCACACAGGAGGTCGATCAATTCGTGCTATGGATAACAACGGATTGCTTGTAGGTGAATCTCCCTTCCCCATGATGATGGGTGACACCATAACCGATGTTGATGCTGCCTGCTATTATGATGGTGAGGAATGGGTCATGATTGGTCCCATTCAGGGCACTCAACCTTTTGATCCATATATGTACCAGGGTGCCTGGGCAGTGGCGGCGGATACCTTCATCGTGGCCGGAATGTACTGGCATGATAACTACAGAACCACAGCATTTGTCTGGACACCTGAAGATCCAGATGGTGAATTACTCCCTGACAACGGTCTCTTGCTAAGCAGTCGTCCCAATGACATGAGTGCTGATGGTAGTGTCATCGTGGGCTGGGCTTCCATCGAAGTGGATGGTCAGTATACTGATCGCTCGGCACATGCCTGGGTTCTAAACGAACTCACTGGAGAATATGAGCTTGTCTTCCTTGGGTATAATGGTGACCAGGGTGGCTGGGTAGCTGGCGAAGCTTTCGGTGTCAGTCCCAGTGGTAATTACATCTGTGGTTGGTCCCCAAATGCCATGTTTGTTTGGACAGAAGAAACTGGCATGCAAGATATTGGATTTGCACCTGGACATAATCCTGTTGAAGCAGGTGTCATCCCCATGGATATCATTGATGATGGAACGTCCGTTGGATTTGCACAAGCACAGACCTGGATCTGGACTCGTGATGCAATTATATATACACCAGAAAATGGGATCTCCTATCTCAAGGACAGTCTCCAGGTTCTTGTTGATGATGACGATTTTTTGGAGGATTGGTTTTTACCACAGGCAAACGGAATCTCAGATGATGGAAAATTCATTGTTGGCTCAGCCATAGGGTTGTCCGGAATCATAACTCCTTTTATAGTTGAATTCATCCACCCTACTGCTCCAACTGATTTAGAATCACAAATCACAAATGACCCACTAGGAACCTGGATTGAGCTTAATTGGGTGGATGATCCCAGCAATAACGAATTCAACTACCACCTTCAACGACGCGTAACTATTGCTGATTCAACCAGTGAGTGGGCTACCCTGGCCTATCCTGATTCCAGTCACTCCTCCTATGTAGATGCTGAGATCTACATCGCCAATGGTGTGGAATGGGAATATCGTCTCCGCTCTGAAAATCCTGTAGGTGAATCTGAATGGGTAGAAATTATGACTGCTTCTGATGTTGATGAGATTGGTTCAGGTTTGCCGAAAGAATTCACCATCACGGGTGCTTACCCAAATCCCTTCAACCCAATTACAAACATTCAATATGAACTACCTGAACGTATGAATACTCAGATTGTGCTCTATTCTGTGACTGGGACAGAGCTGGCGGTTCTCAGTGATGGGATTGAAGAAGCAGGGAATCATAGTCTCCAAATAGATATGAGTGGATACAACTCAGGTGTTTATCTGGTTCGCATCATCAGTGGTCATAAAATGAATGTACAAAAGCTAACCCTTATCAAATAATACGACCTCCGATTGGTTAGTGACAAAAGGGCTCCGCGATTTGGAGCCCTTTTTACTTATTAATGGTCTTGATCGTGACGCGCCAACCATAGTCCTGCCAACTGCTATCTCCATCGATTCTTACTGCTATAGAACAAAAAGCCCCCAGTAAAACCGAGGGCTCTTCAAGTACGAATGTGTTCAAAGCTTATTTGAGATAGGCCACCCGTTTTACTTCTCTCATGCCATTTGATTCAATCACATAGAGGTAGGTTCCGGCGCTCAAAGTACCTGGGTTAAATTGGATCGTATGTAAACCTGCAGCATATGTTCCATCCATAAGTTGAGCCACCTCAACCCCGGTAATATCATATACCTTTAAAGATACATGACCTGTTGATTCAATTGAAAATTCGATGGATGTACTGGGATTGAAGGGATTGGGATAATGTCTGGATTGAAGACCAAAATGCATCCCGGTTGATGCCGGATCCACTACCCCAAGGGTACCGAATAGACCGTCTTCATCGATAATACTTAAACTTAAAACAGCGATTCGATCCAGGATCTCATCGGAGGGAAATAAAAGTCCGGATAGCTCAACCAGATTGCCATGAACGGGCAAAACAAAGTTTGAATCAGCATGCTGCAATCCCCTGAGATGAACTAGACGATAATCAGCGATCAGGTCCCCATCCACATCAAGGAAATAGGATACATGTATACGGACATGGCCGTTAAAATCCATGGTATCAGGTAGTGTGGAGATGACACCACTCACGAATATACTATCCAGGCTCAAGCTGTCACCATGACCGAATCCATGCCCAGGTCCACCATGTCCAGGACCGCCATGCCCAGGTCCATGATGTCCACCATGTCCTAAACTGTCATGCCAGGTGCTATCGCCAGGTCCCCAACCACCACCATGATGACCACCCCCTGTTGAATCACATCCTGTACTATCACCAGGTCCCCAACCACCAGCACCAGGTCCGCCAGGACCACCACCATGATGACCCCCCCCACCCATACCTTGGGCGAAAATCAGTCCCGTACTTAAAAAAGCAGTAATCAGTATCTGCATTCCCTGTGTTTTAAAGTTCATTTTTATGCTTCTCCCCTGCATGTGTTTGTGCTTCAATATTAATTATGCTCAACAAGAACGTGTTTAATGGCTAGCTACTAATGTAAATCATTATTTGAGCAATTCGAAAGCTTAAGATATGAGTAATTTCTTTTTTGTGACTGGTCAGTCATTATATTGCCGGTCAGTCAGAAACAATGGAGACGGTTTTTTAGCATGGCACCCACTATCAAAGCACGACGTCGAGAACAACACCGCCTGGAAATATTATCAACAGCTGAACAGGTTTTTGCCCGCCAGGGTTATCACACGACTACTATGGAAGCCGTTGCTGAGGAATGTGGCTGGAGTAAGGGAACTCTTTACCTCTATTTCAAAAATAAGGAAGACCTGTTCTTCTCAATTCTCATTGAAAAAATGGAACGCTTTTCGGAAACCCTACTGAATGAGTTGAAAACCTCCCAGGGCGTGAAAGGTAAAATTGCCGCGCTTATCGAAGCCCAATTTCAATTTCTCACTGAGAATAAACACTTTTTCCAACTGGTGATAGCAGAACAGGGTAAAGTGATGCACAGTTCTGATTCAGGGCTCAGAGAAAAGCTCATTACTCAACAACAGGCTCATATTGAACAATTATCTCAAGCATTGAAAGAGGGTATGCCCGAAGACTCTCAAATTGATCCATCTATCCTGGCTGGAAGCATCATTGGTGCAGTCAATCTCCATCAACTTAATTGGCTTATGGCAGCCGATACCATCGATCTCGATCATATTAAAAGTCAACTTACATCACTATTTATAAATGGAATACTTCCCCATGAAAATATTTAGAACAATGCTTATTCTCCCAGTCCTACTGGGAGCCCAACCCCAAATGGATCTCTCCATTGAGCAGAGTGTCAAGTTGGCTCTCGAGAGAAACCCCAACATCAAGATTGCCCAGGAAAAGGTAAATGATGCCCGACAAAGTGTCTATCAGGCTATGGGATCCGCATTGCCCAGCATAAATTTGCAGGGAACCAGAATTACAGACGAAAAGGTCCAGGTCATTCAGAATCCCTTTGCCGGTCCGACAGCCCCCCCCCTTGAACTCGATTTTACCATGGATTACCAATATGATATTCGAGTGACTCAACCACTTTTTACTGGTGGGAAAATCGCCTTAGGAACACTTATGGCCAAGAAGGGCTTGAGTATTATCCAATCCCAGCATGAACAAGAAAAAAACAATCTCTCCTTCAGTGTGATTCAAGCCTATCTAGGCATGCTGGTTACTAAGGAATTTGCAGCTGTTGCTGATGAAGGTTACAACACGGCCAAGGAATTCTACGAGATCTCAGAGCTTTTGTATGGCCAGGGAATGATCTCAAAACTAGACCTTCTTCAAGCCGAGGTACAGTCAGCCAATCTCCTGCCCCAGAAAACCCAGGCTGAGAATGGCGTCACCATGGCAGCCGCCGGATTGAAAATGCTATTGGGAATTGAATCAGAAACTAACATCAAACTTACGGATGTCATGACGTACAATCCTGGTGAATACAATCTGGATCAACTAAAGACCAAAGCCCTTACAAATAGAGCTGAAATTCAGCAGATGAATCTATCAAAGTCTTTAAGTTCACTAAATGTCAATATGGCGCGCTCTAATTTTCTGCCCATGGTCGCATTAAGTTATTCCTATTCAAAGTCGGGGAACGACCTGGATATATATTCAGATTGGGATGATAGCTATATGGTGGCTGTTGGAATGAGTTATGAATTGTTTGCTGGTGGCACCCGGTATTCGAAAGTGCGCCAGGCCAGGATTGCAGAACGACAGGTTAACTATGGCTATGACGCTCTGAAGGATATCATCATGCTTGAGGTGGAGCAGGTCTATTTAAGACTCATGGAAGCCGAGAAGAATATCCTTTCTCAAGAAAAAACCGTAGGGCAGGCAGAAGAAGCAGCACGTCTTGCAAAAATTCAATTTCGTGAAGGAACCATTACCAACCTTCAGGCCAATCAGGTCCAGATCAATCTGACCGCGGCCAAGGCAAACTATTTGCAGGCACTATTCAATTACACACTCGCAGAAGCCAGCATTAAAAAGGTTATCGGCGAGTCTCTCCATAAACAAGGAGTTAATAATTAATGAAAACACTAAAACTCATCTTCGCACTCAGTCTGGGACTCTTTCTTTTCAATGGCTGCAGTAAAAACGATGCAACAGAGACTCCTGACGACTGGATCCGAAAAGCTGTTCCAGTTCAGGTTGAGACTGCACGATCACAAAACTTTGTCAGCTCCCTATCTTATAATGGCTCTTTGCTGGCCATTCAAACCGCACGGATTATTCCTGAGATTCCTGGAAAAATTGAAGAGCTCCATGTTCAAATCGGTGATTATGTCCAGAAGGACATGACTCTGGTACAAATGGATATCAGTACCATGGCATTACAGCATAAACAGGCTGAAGCCGGGGTATCAGTCGCCCGTGCGAATCTGGTGGATGCACGTAAGAACTGGGAGCGAGTTCAAACTCTCCACAGCGAAAATGCAGTTTCTCAGCAACAATTTGAAAAAATGAAACTAGGTCTGGATGCCGCCCAGGCACAGATGAGCCAGGCACAGGCTGGCCTGGATCTTCTCAAAATGCAATTGGACAAGGCTACACTGACCGCCCCATTCTATGGTGTCATAACCCAGAAGGGTTTCAACAGGGGTGATTTGTTCAGTCCAGCACTCATGATGCCTGTTTTCACACTCCAGGATGTATCATCCATTAAAATTGAGCTTCAGATCACCTCTCAGGAAATCATGAGCATCAAGAAAGGTCAAAATGCCTTCTTGAAAGTAGACTATCTGGATGATCCAGTCCCAGGTGCCGTCACACTGGTTGGCGTAGCTGCTGACCCCCTCTCAAAAACATTTTTTGTAGAATGTCAGTTCAACAATAGCTCAGGCAACCTCCGCGCTGGAACTTTTGGTCGAGTGGATATATCAATTGAAGAAATTGGAGGTGTGATGGTCGTACCGAAAAACGCTGTCATAGATAAATCCCACATATTTGTTGTTGAGGAAAATTACGCCTATCGACGAGACGTTGAAGTTCTCCAGGAGAGTTTAAAAGAACTCATCATCGGTGCAGGGCTCACTGAGGGTGAACTTTTTGTCACCTCTGGCGCATTTATCCTCACTGACAGCAGTCTTGTCCAGATTGAGGACTAGGAGTCAGCTATGAAAATTGTTGATCTATCCGTCGATCGCAAGATTACCGTCACCATGATCACATTGATTGTGATCCTGGGAGGAATCATTTCTTTCACCAAACTGGGTCTGGACATGCTACCTGATGTTGAGTTTCCCATGGTGTCTGTGGTCACCGTTTATGGTGGAGCCAGTCCCGAAGATATTGAATCCATTGTTACTAAACCCATCGAGCAAGCTATTGCCTCTGTTTCAGGAGTAAAGGGCGTCGTTTCCACCACGGTGGAAGGCATGTCCATGATTGCTGTGGAATTTGAAAGTGGATCAAATCTTGATTTTGCTGCCCAGGATCTTCGGGACCAACTCGCCATGTTTGCAGATTTCCTCCCTGATGATATCCAAACGCCCCTGGTCATGAAGTTTGACATGTCTGCTCTACCCCTACTCTTTTATGGTGTCACCAGTGAAGAACGACCCCTCAATGAGTTGGCTGAGTATATGGACGAAACCGCCGGGTATCGTCTGGAACGCATTGAAGGAGTGGCCTCTGTCATCGTTCAATCTCCTGAGGTAAGAGAGATTCAGGTTGAAATTGATCAGCACGCTCTGGAAACCTCTGGAATTACACTGAATCAGATCATTCAGGTGATTGGTTTTGAAAACCTGAATATGCCAGCAGGTCGAATCGTCGAAGATCACAAGGATTTTCTGGTTCGGACCCGGGCTGAATTTGCATCCCTGGCAGAACTGGAAGACCTCATTGTTGGAGCATCACCTACAGGTAATCCCATCAAACTCAGACAGGTTGCCAAGGTCAAGGACACAGTATCGGATTTACGTACGGAAATGCGGGTCCAGTCTAAACCTGGGGTCATGATGATTGTTACCAAACAATCCGGGGCCAACACCGTTCAAGTTGCAGATGCAGTCAAGGCTGAGCTTGCTGATCTACAGGAAATATTACCCAAGGATATTGAGATGCACATCGGGATGGATATGTCCTCCAGTGTGAAGCTCACCGTGAACAGTACTGGACGAACCGCCTTGCTGGGTGGTGTTCTGGCTATGCTCATGATTTATTTTTTCTTAAGAAATATTCGTCCCACCCTGGCAGTTGGAATTGCCATTCCCACATCCATAATCGTTACCTTTATACCTCTTAATGCCGTTGGCTATACACTCAACCTCCTCACGCTGGGAGGTTTGGCCCTGGGCATTGGCATGCTGGTGGACAATGCCATTGTGGTTATTGAAAATGTGTTTCGACATCTTGAGGAAGGCAAAAGCCGTAAGGAAGCCGCCCGCCTGGGTGCATCAGAGGTTGGAATGGCCATTACGGCATCCACACTGACAACCCTGGCTGTATTTCTACCCATGGCCATGGGTTCTGGTACTGCAGGACAGCTGGTTCGAGGGCTTGCGCTTTCGATTTCCTTCTCACTGCTTGCCTCACTTTTCGTCTCACTCACTATGGTGCCTATGATCGCTTCTGTCTTTTTTAAACCGAGAAGCAAAGTGGATTACACCCTTAAAGCAGATGAGTCCTGGATCGTTCGACTGCGGGCTTCCTATACAATTGGACTCACCTTCATACTGCAACATCGTTGGAAGACTCTGGGAGCTGCAACAGTCCTGTTTATTGCTTCCATGGCGCTCATACCTGTCGTTGGAACTGAATTCATGCCGGAGATGGATCAGGCCATGCTTATGATGAAGATCAAACTTCCAGTGGGTTCAGCCCTTGAAGAAACAGACCAGGCTGTGAGACAAGTGGAGAAAATTGCCCTTTCAGAAGATGCCGTCCAGACCGTGATCGTATCAAACGGGGTCAATGAAGAGGATCGCGGTCAAAGTGGAGATATGGCCAATGCCGGTTCCCATGAAGGAATGATCATGTTGGCCATGAAGCCAAAATCTGAGCGATCGCTTTCTACCACAAAGATCGGTGAAAAAATCCGTGGCGAGATTCCAGCCATGCGTGATGTTACCATCCAGAGTATTGACTTTGGAGCAGCCATGGGTGGCAGTGGAGCTGATGTGGAGATTCAGGTCTTCGGCAAAGATTTTATTATTCTGGAAGAGATCAGCAAAGAAGTAGCCGCCATCATCGCAGACGTCGAAGGCGTTATGGATATCAAATCCTCCATGGAAGAAGCCAAGCCTGAATATCATATTGCTCTCAATCGAGAAGAAATTAACCGTATGGGGCTGGTCTCAGGACAGGTTGCCAACACCATTAAGGCTTCTACACTGGGTCAGGTAGCAACCCGCTATCGTTTTGCCGGTGACGAGACCAATGTGCGTATCAAATTCAGGGAAGATCAGCGCAATTCAATACGTGATATTGGACAGATCAAACTGACAACCCCTATGAAAACTCAAATTCCACTGGCTCAGGTCGCCTCAATTACACAAGAGGAAGGACCAGTTAAAATCGTTAGGGATAACCAGAGTCGTATGGTTCTGGTTACAGCCAGTATTCTGGATCGAGATATGGGCTCGGTGATGGGGGAAATCATCGAAATCCTCAAGCCGATTCAGGCGTCACTACCGGATGGGTATTTTGTGGAATACGGAGGTCAATACGAACAGATGATAGATACCTTCATTACGCTTGGCCAGGCACTGGCGCTTGCCATCCTGTTGGTTTTCATGGTCATGGCATCACAATTTGAATCATTGATTCATCCCTTAGTGATCATGGTTACCATTCCCCTTGCATTGATAGGTGTTGTCATTGGTTTTCTTATTTCCGGTGTCACCATCAGTCTTACCAGTTTCATCGGTTTCATCATGCTTACAGGAATTGTGGTGAATAATGGTATTGTGCTGGTGGATTATATCAACCAGTTACGACGGAAGGGAATCGAAGCAACCGCTGCAATCATTGAAGCTGGTTCAACGCGACTTCGTCCTGTCCTGATTACTGCGCTGACTACTATTTTTGGCATGCTTCCTATGGTATTAGATTCCAGTGAAGGGGCTGAAATGCGTGCACCCATGGCTATCACCGTGATTGGTGGATTAACAGCCGCTACCTTCCTCACCTTGTTTGTGGTGCCCTCACTATACAGTCTGCTGGCAGATGCAGGGATTCGACGAGCTGAACGGAAACGATTAAAAAACGCCTAACCTGCAAGACACATTTAACGCTTCTCAGAAAAGGGGTTGGGTCAAACAGCCCCTATTTCTTGTCACAACTGTCAGGTAGAATACACTTCCGACTCCAGGAATGCATATTTTAGGTCAGAATTAAATTTAACGGAGACTTCATGTTTAAAATTTCAAGATCTTATATCCTATCCGTCCTACTAACAACATTCATGGCGACATGTGTCTGCGCTCAGAGTCTACCAGCCGAAGAAATGTCAAATAAATCACCTGGTGTTGGCGATGCCTTCCCCCATTTCCAGCTTACCTCCACAGAATACGAATCAATCGATTTATATGATTACCTGCAAACTGATCCTGTCGTATTGATTTACTATCGCGGGGGCTGGTGACCATACTGCAATTTACAGTTGGGTCAACTGTTAGAAATTGAAGGTGAAATGATTGAGCTGGGATACCGCATTGTTGCTGTGAGTCCTGATCGTCCTGCTGAACTCTCAAAAACTATCGATACAAATGAATTGACATATACACTACTGTCAGACAGCACTATGGTGGGTGCTCAAACTCTGGGTATTGCAGAACGTTTTGGAAGTGTCAAGGTAGCTGCCTATAAGTTAAACAATCAGAACATTGAAACTGCTTCAGGCCAGGATCACCATCTCATCCCGGTTCCCAGTGTCTACATCATTGATAAGCAGGGGACAATTCGCTTCGCCCATAGTGATAACAATCATCGCAAACGAATTGAAACGGCAAAAATTCTGTCAATTGCCCAGAAACTTATCAATGGTTGATGCTAAACGATGTCGTTATGATAAGTCATTCCGAGCATATCGGCAATACTGAGTATATACTCCCTCAAGGAATCAAAGGGAAGCATCGAGGACGCCGGAGGCTGAGCAAGCCTGTGCTGAGCGAAGTCGAAGTATCGAAGCCTAAGGCTGTCTTCCATGGTCCTTGTGTACATTTCGATAGGTCTACGCTCGAAGAGCTACGCCCCACATGCAAGCTCAATGTACATTCTAGAACGCTCCCACATTCCGCGATTACAAGCAATGTTCATTACTAATTACACTTGCAATAATTCGTGCGAAACTATCGATACTTTGATAATTCATCCAAAAAGGCCTGTTGAACATTAAAACCCAATGCTTTGGCCCTATCGGCATGTTCAATGGCCAATTTATATTTTCGCACCGTATAATAATTGATGGCTATGTTATTGTGGGTCCCGCTATGATTTGGATCAATAACCAGGGCTCGCTTATACTGGCTGATTGCAGCATCATACTCACTCAGGTTCTGATACATGGCTCCAAGTCCAATGATAGCGTTCAGGTAGTCTGGTTTTAAAGAAAGTGCCCGTTCAAAATCAACCATCGCTTCTCTATATTTTTGCTTCTGAATCAACATGACAGCCTGGTTATAAAAATATCTGGGATCCGTACTTTTGTCTGATTTTGCTGTACGAGGGGGCATCTGAACGGATACCTTCGGTGGTTCCTGTTTCTGTTCCATTCGCACGGTGAGATTTTTTATTTCAACCTGGGCTTCTTTTAAATCAGGACGAATTTTGAGAAGGGCTTCCATGATGGCAATGGCCTTTTCATAATCTCCTGAAAGTTGATAGATTTGGCTGATCCGATAATAAGCAGGAATGTATTCAGGGTCCAATTTCAGCACGATAGCATAGGCAAGCATTGCTGAATCCACAGCCCCTGAGCTCATATGTAAGCGACCCAGATTGAAATGGGCTATTGCCAGATCTGGATCAATGAGAACAGCTTGTTCATAGGAAGTTTTCGCATTTTTTGTCTCCCCAGCCTGCTCGAAAAGTGTCCCCAGATTATTGTGAGCATGACTGTGTTCAGGATCCAGCTCCAAGACGGTATTGTAGGCAGCGATTGCTTCTTCATTCCGTCCAGCATTCATACAAAACAAACCTAAATTGAGATTTGCCTCAATGGGATCACTGCCCATTTCAATGATTTGCCGACAATATTTGATAGCCTCATCGAAATCTCCCAACTCAGCGTGAGCATTGGCCAGGATGAAAAAGGAAGCAAGTCGATTCGGGAGACTTGGTAATTTTTGAGTAAGTTGAGCTATTTGTGTTTGAATCACAGTATCTCTCAAACCCGTGCTTTCAAACATGTCGTAATCCTGAACCGCGTTATTTTTACCATATTCCATTAACATCTCGATATACTCAACTTTTTGCTCCTCTGTTGCGGCGGATAAATCAACCATATCTGGAAAGGGGGAATAAACAGAAAGCATAAACCTGGCAAATTTGAGCTGTCCATCTACATCAAGGACTTCCCGCATGACTTCAATAATCTCATCACTGAGGGTTCGTCTTTCCGCCAGAGTTTTCTCCACGGTTTTATCTACCAAATGCATTCGTTGTGGTGCCATAAATTCAAGAATGGGGTGATCATCAGTGTGTCCTGGTCCTGAACCAAACAAAGCAGGTAGATTATCACTTACAATGAGTCGGTACAATATCCTGGGATCTTCTACAATGAGATTGGGAGATTTTTGAAGCTTGGGCAAATTTTTAAGCCCATTTTTAAGGTCAAGTTGTTTCAGGCCATTAAAGCCCACCAATAAGTAATCATTTCCACCAAGAAATGACTTCATCAATAAGCTATTGGGAAAAACCTTGGTGAAAGTTCTTCCTATCATTGAGAATGTGGTCCAATCCATCTGGTAGGATGGCAACCACTGAATAAATACACCATCCCAGCTCAGTCTGTTTTTGGTTAGCCTGAAGAACTCTTCAGTAAATAAGTTCGCCAGTCCAGCCATCCACGGATTGGATGGCTCTGAAGTAATGACATCATATACTTGCTCCGTCAATTCCAGATGGGCTCTACCATCCTGGATTATCAAATTTGTGGCGGGATGTGAAAGTACATCACTATTCGTTTCGCTAAAAAAATCACTGGCTTCTACGACCTGTTCACTAATTTCTAGAATATCCAGCCGATCTAAATCATAATAAATTGCTTCTCCTGCCGTAACCCCACTGGCCAAGCCTAGAATCATTACATTTTTGGGTTGAGGGTGAAACAATAGTGGCAGATGAGCCAGCATGGTTTGAGTAGCCATATCCGATTCTGAAGACGCGTCGGCCTTACCGCTATTATATAGAACATATTGTGGCTTTCCAAGTGGGTCAATATCCTGCTCCACTGTTGTAAAACCACCTATGCCATCCCCATAAAAGACCACCTCTGTGCCACTGATATTGGGCATGAAATCCCTGGGCATCTTCACCAGGGCATCCCACCAGCTAGTGTTTTTTATGATATCAGCATAGCTGCTAAATCTATAATATTTCCCTGTCGCTAATTGTTCTCTATCCCAATGGGGGAATGCAAAAGTGAGGAGCAGACCAAGGATTCCAGAAATTAAAAGAATGAGTCTGATTCGGGAGTTTTCGCCCTTGGGATAGAGAAGACCAACGATAGCCAGGACGGTAAGCAATTGAATACCGATGACCAGGCTCAGGCTGTTTTCCTTGCCGAACAGGGGAATCAGAACAAAACCAGCCGAGAAGGCCCCCAGTAATGCACCAATGGTATTGATAGCATATGCAAATCCAATGGACTTGCCCAGTTTCCGAATGGAACTGGTGTAGATCTTACCTACCAGGGGAAATGTGGCTCCCAGCGCAAGGGTTGGACCCAGTAGCAAAAAGAATAATAGCGTCGCCTTGGCTATGGAGAGCATGACAAAATCATCTCTGAAACTGAAGATCAGCTTGGCGAAGAAAAATTGACTATTACCCAAAAACTGACTTACTGCAAGGGCCAGAATAGCTGCACTCATCTGGGTGATAAGCAGGAGTCGGAAAGGATGTTTGCTTCGGTCCGCCAGCCATCCAAAGAACATGGCTCCCAGGGCTAGACCTACAATAAAGGTAGTCAGCACAATGGTGAAGGAATACGTCGTCGGTCCAATGATGAGACCCAACAATCTTGTCCAGATCACCTCATAGGCCATGGCGGCATATCCAGAAACAGCAAATATAGCCAGTACGGCCAGCTGGTGAGGACGGGAATACTGAATACCAACTGCAGGTTGTGATACTTCAACATTATGTCTGTCGGCATTTTGCTCATCCAGAGCAGAACGCTTGGCTACCCAATTGGCCAGGACAAATGAGATGCCACCGATTAGAAAATTTATGACAACTGCAAATCGAAGAGTACCATCAACACCCCACAATTTTATCAATAAAAATCCACTTAGAATTGAGCCAACAGCAGCGCCAATTGTATTGATGGCATATAGTCGACCAACCCGGGCTCCGAGGTGACCTAAATTGGCCACATAAAATCGAATTAGAATTGGCAAGGTGGCGCCCATAAGTGTCACGGGGACGATGAATAGAACAAATGCTCCCAGTAGAATGACAGCATTGAAAATCAATAGATGCTCTGATGACTGGTTGTAGATAGAGCTAAATATTGGCTGACTCGCTGCTATCACTCCTTTTAGCATAAAAGCGTATATACCAATCCCAATTTCCATGAGACCGTAAAGTTGAAGTAGTTGCGAGGATTTTTTTATCTGATCAATATATTTTCCTGCCAGATAGCTCCCTAGTCCCAGGCCCCCCATGAATACGGTGAGCACAATGCTAATGGCAAATGGAGCGGCTCCAATCACCTTGACAATCATCCTGGACCAAATCACCTCATACAACAAACCAGTCATTCCCGAGCACAGGAAAAGCACTAGTATCATGAGGCTAATAAATCGGGTGGTATAGCCTGATGTCGATTCAGTTTTTTCTAGATCGGTCATTAGATTTTCTCAATTATTGTAGATTTAGTGTCACAGCTATCGCCAAATAAGTTAGACCCCGCAGAATGGGATGCATCGCTTAATCTCAAAGGCCATAACTCAAATTGCACTTGGTCTTTGATACCTTAACTTGTTTCAACGCTTAAAAGTGACCAACTGGCTATATCCATGCTTTGATTGATACAACATTTTTAACACTCCTTGTTGAGTTCTGTAATAAAATAATTGGTGAAGATGAAACAAGCTGAAGCATTAAAAAATTTCATGGCGACCCGCAAAGCCATTGGGTATGTGGAGCGCCAAAAAGCCAAACCAAGTGACTATAAGCGCATTGGTTTTAAGTCAGGTCTGGAAGTCCATCAGCAGCTCAAAACCAGGAGTAAACTATTTTGTCGCTGTCCTGCTGGTATCTATCATTCTGATGATGATTTTGACGCAGAAGTTATCCGTCATATGCGCCCCACATTGAGTGAACTGGGTGAGTATGATGGTACTGCCCTCATGGAATTTAAGACGCGCAAAAACATTACCTATCGACTCAATAATCAGAACGCTTGCACCTATGAAGTCGATGACACACCCCCTTTTCACATTGATCCGGAAGCATTGGAGATCGCTATTGAAATTTCACTGCTCTCCAAGCTTAATATCGTGGGTGAAGTCCACATCACCCGTAAACAATACCTGGATGGCAGTATTCCAACAGGTTTCCAAAGAACAGCCATTCTTGGCGTCGAGGGTGAGCTTCAATTAAAAAATAAGAAAGTGCGTCTGATTCAACTCAGTATTGAGGAAGATTCCTGTCGTGAAATATCTGATATTGGCCATGAGCGAATTTACAAAACCGATCGACTCGGCATGCCTCTCATCGAAACAGTAACCCACCCTGACATGACCACACCTGATGAACTGGCAGAAGCTGCAGAATACATACGATTTTTGAATCGCAGTACTGGTAAAGTACGTACGGGTATGGGTGCTGGTCGCGAAGATGTCAATGTGAGTTGTGCAGGTGGAAGCCGAGTTGAGATAAAAGGTGTCGCCCATAACAAATGGATCCCTGAACTCTCCCATAATGAAGCATTTCGTCAATGGGCGCTGCTGCACATTAAAAAGCTCATTCATGAACGTGGTATCCAGCCCGGCACATGGAAAATGAGTCACAAGGAAATCGATTTATCCATGCCAGAGCTACTGGCAACTCCCCTCAGAGAAAAGCTGAATCAGAGGATGAAAGTCATATCAATTAATCTTCCGAAATTAAAGGGAATCCTTTCTCACTTCATGCAACCCGGGCACAGTTTTGCCCATGAGATAAGTCATCGCCTGAAGGTAATTGCCTGTATTGAACGACCCAACATGACCCATTCTGAAACTTTTGATCCCCTCTTGAGTGATGAGGAGTTGGGCAAAATATCTAAGTCGCTGGGAGCTAAGAAAAACGACGCTCAGATCATTCTCTGGGGACCAGCAGAGGACATCCCAACCGCTATGGAAACCGTGGAAGAACGAATCCGAATGGCTTTTGACGGTGTTCCTGAAGAAACGCGGAAATCTTTTCCAGATGGCACCACTATTTTTGAAAGGGTGCTTCCAGGAAGTGATCGCATGTATCCCGACACAGATTCTGCGCCCATCCCTTTGACCGTTGAGTTCATCGATAGCCTTGGGAAACAATTACCTCCAGATATTGCTGATCGTTATGCACAGATGAAAAAGTGGGGCATTCCTGAGGACACCTGGAAGTATCTCCTGAGCAAAAACATGATCCCCCTGATTGAAAATATTTGTAGCGATCATGGCTTCACTCATAAGACTATTGGTTCTTTTCTGGGGCATACCTTCAAAAACATTGAGGGCAAGTGTAAATTACATAAAAACTTCTTCTATGAAAAAATCTATGAGCTTTTCCGTTATATCAAGGAGAAGAAGCTGGAACCAGGCATTGCCAAATATATGATGCCAGTGATATATGAATTTCCTGACATGCAGTTCAGCTCTGTTCTCACCAGTATCCATTTCAGGAAACGCGATATGGCTGAAATTGCTGCTCCCATAGAATTTCTATACGAAAAATATCAAGAAAATACTCCAAAACCTGAAACGGGTAATGACATCAATTGGCTCATGGGTCAGATACATCATCAGGCCATTGGAAATGTGGCATTGTCAGAGTTGCACGCTGAAATTGATCAGAAATTAAAAAAAGAGAATCAATCCCATGAGTGATGACATTTTTCAAGGATATAAAGGGGATGCTCTCGCCACACTAAAGAAATTCAGTGTGAGAGTCTGGGGTCAAGCTGAAATCCACACCACCAGGGGCACCTTTGATGGCACGGTTCTCCCTCGTTCAGAAAATGATGATGATCAGCATATCGTATTGAAAATTCAAACCGGCTACAATATTGGAATCGATATTGTGACCATTAAAATAATGGTTGAAACGGGCTATCAAAAAGCCAATTACAAAATTCCCGAAAAAGCCTTCCCCTATTCAGATGATAAACCCAATGTGAAATTATTTGGAACCGGTGGAACTATTGCTTCCCGTCTGGATTATCGGACTGGTGCCGTCATCCCCGCTTTTTCTCCAGGTGAGTTGTATGGTGCTGTCCCTGAATTGGCTGATATTTGCAACATCGATACTGAAAAACTATTCGCGGTTTTTAGTGAAAACATGGGGCCAGATCAGTACAAAATCCTGGCAGAAAGCATTGGCAAAGAAATCGCCAACGGCACAGATGGTATTGTGATCGGTCATGGGACAGACACCCTCCATCATACGGCTGCAGCCCTTTCCTATATGGTTCAGGATTCACCCATCCCCATCATTCTTGTGGGATCACAACGCTCCTCCGATAGGCCATCTTCAGATGCGGCCCTGAATTTGATCCACGCCTCTTATGCTGCCGGGCATGGTGATATTGCAGAAACGTTGGTGTGTATGTTTGGTCCTACCTCTGATGAATATGGCTTCCTGCATCGCGGCACCCGTGTCCGGAAAATGCATAGTTCCTACCGATCTACTTTTCGCACTATTGGTGATACTCCTGCAGCGACAGTGACTCGTAAAGGTCTCAAAATCATCAAAACAGAATACAAACATCGTCGGAAGGACAAGACTGTAAAAATTGTTCCCACGTTCAATGAGAAGGTTACCATGCTCTACTACTACCCTCACATGCAGGCTGACATTGTAGATTCCCTGGTAGATGCAGGGTACAAAGGAATTGTAATTGTGGGAACTGGTCTTGGACATGTGAACAGGGAATTGTATCCTGCACTTGAAAGGGCAAGAGACAAGGGCGTCTCTGTCTTTATGACCCTTCAGACTATCTGGGGGTATGCCCACATGTTCGTTTATGATACAGGTCGGGACATGATGGCTCTGGGTGTTACTCCCCTTGGCAATATGCTCCCTGAAGTTGCCTGGGTTAAATTGGGCTGGACTCTGGGGCAGACAGACGATCCTAAAAAGATCAAAGAAATCATGCTCACACCTATTAACGATGATATTACTGAAAGAGAGCCCTACAATGGTTACCTTGTTTATCAAGGTGGCGTTCCTGAGGTGGAAGGTTTTGTCCGCAAATTCAGGAAATAGTCGGTGACTATTGGTCTATTAACCCTTCGAGAGCCTCAGGGAGACGAACTTTTTACCCTGCGTCATGCTGAGGTTCTCGAAGCATGAGACCACCTTCAATGAAATAACCAAGAATATGAACATCTCTATACCAGACCGATCAGAATATCTCAAAACCCTTGCTCAATCCGGGCAAAAAATCATGGGTGTCCTGCCTGCGCTCTATCCCCGAGAGCTGCTCTGGGCCTTTGATATCCATGCCACTGAAATCTGGGATCCACCTGGAGAAATACTCCACGCCAATGCACATCTACAGACTACCATTTGCCCCATTGTAAAAAAAAGCCTGGAGTTCATCCTCAAGGAACCTGATATCATCAATGCAGGATATCTCTTCCCACATACCTGTGATTCTCTGCAAAATCTGGGGACTCAAGTCAAGGATCTCATTGGTGTGTCCCTCCCTGTTTACACCTTTTACAATCCCAAGGGTAGTTTCAACAAAATGACCACAAAATATTACCGGGATATTCTCCAAAATTACCAATTGACCCTGGAAACAATTTATGGACCCCTAAATCCAGAGAAACTCCTGGCTGCCTGCGTGTTGAGTCACAAAATCGATTCATATTTATTGGCAATCCAACAAGCCCGCATGACAGATCACCTCGCCATGAATAATCTAGATTATTTCAAACTCATGCGAGCTCAGGAGTACCTGCTCCCCTCTGACTATTTGAGCTTGCTTGAGCAGGTAGATATTTTGGATCAGCCCTCCGAATCTCCAAGAGCCCGCTTGATGGTGTCGGGCATCCTGCCACCCACTTCAGAGATACTGAGGTTTCTCGATGAATTGGGGGTTGGCATCGTTGCAGATGATTTACTTGCCGGTAGCCGACGCATCCCCAAGTTTCCTATGGATACCCCTGTTTCACCTCTGGATTACTTAACAGATCGATTCTTCGTTTTGCCACCTTGCTCAACACGCGGGGGTGATCTGGATGAACGCTTGCACCATCTAAGTAAACTAATGGATGCAAGTCAAGCTCAAGGAATGCTCTTTGATATGATAAAATTCTGTGAGCCTGAGTTATTCGATCATCGTCTTCTGGTGAAAACGCTTCGGGAAAAAAATATTCCGGTTTTAACCCTGGAAACAGAGCTGGACAGCCACATCTCAGGACAAGACAAAACGCGTATTGAAGCATTTACTGAAATTCTATTTGAGATGGCTTCAGCATGAGTATCAGAGCAGAATTAAAGTATAAAATTATGAAAGATTATGGAGCTCCAGCTCTCATGGTGCTTCAGGATTTCAAAAGGCGGAAACCGCGTCCCATTCCGGAGGCATTCGGACCACCTCTGGAATCCAATAAGCGCCTTAAGGAAATTCTAAGTCGTCATTATTTCCTCTCCAGATACACCCCTGGTGTAAAAAAAGTAGCCTGGGTCACCAGTGGGGCTCCCGTCGAACTCCTGCGGGCTTTTGATTTCTATACCATTTATCCGGAGAATCATTCCGCCCTGGTAGGAGCCAAAAAACAAGGCGCTGATTACTGTGGAATCGCTGAAGGGAGTGGCTTCAGTCAGGATCTGTGTTCCTATGCCCGTATCGATCTGGGACACATGCTGTCTGGGAAAACACCTGCTGGGAAGCTTCCCAAACCAGATCTGTTGTTTTGTTCAAACAATATCTGTCAGACCGTCCTCTACTGGTATAAAGCCATCGCCCATGAGCTGAATATTCCCCTGATTCATTTTGACGCTCCTTTTGTCACTACAGAGCAGACTGAAGCTGATATCAATTACATGGCACAGCAATTACAGGATATGATTCCCATCCTTGAGCGGGTATCAGGACGGATCTTTTATCTCAATATTTTTGAAGACATCCTCAAACGCTCCATGGAGACATCCAAGACCTGGGGTGCCATCCTGGATGCCATGAAAGCTCAACCTGCACCCATGACCATCTTTGATGCCTTTGGTCATCTTGCTCCCATCGTATCCCTTCGTGGGTTACCTGTGGCCCAAGATTACTACCATTTTTTGATGGATGAGATTGACACGCGAGTTACTCAGGGAATTGGCGCTATCAGTGATGAACGTTACCGATTGATCTGGGACAATATCGCCATCTGGTATAAGGTCCGATTTCTGGCTACTTTTTTTGCCGAGAGAAAAATGAACTTTGTGACTGCTACTTATACCAATGCCTGGGCTGAAACCACAGGATATCTTGATGTAAAAAATCCCTGGACCTCCATGGCCAAAACCTATGGACAGATCATCTTGAATAACAATTTGAAGCACCGGCTTGATCTGATGAAAAAGATGATCAAAACCTATTCAGTGGATGGGATGGTCATGCATTCAACCCGGAGCTGTAAACCTTATTCAGTAGGGCAATTTGATCTACGCAAGACCATCACCGCTGATCTTGATCTGCCTGCCGTTATTCTAGATGCGGACATTGCCGATGAACGGGTCTGGTCAGAGCAGCAGATCCACACTCGACTTGAAGCCTTTTGTGAAACCCTGGAAGGATCAAAACATGGCTGATCTCTATTTCGCCGGTGTAGATGTAGGCTCCCTTAGCACCGATGTATCCATTATTGATCATTCAGGAAAAGTCCTGTCTGAAATTGTAATCCCTACTGGCGTGAATGGTTCTGAGGCAGCTGAAGAGGCTTTTGGTTCCGCTCTAAACCTGGCCGACCTAACAAGGGAAGGCATCACCGCAATCACTGCTACAGGTTATGGACGTGCTTCAGTGGCTTTTGCCACTGGAAAAACGACTGAGATCAGTTGCCATGGTGTCGGGGCACATCAACTCTTTCCCAGGACAGGAACGGTGATAGATATTGGTGGTCAGGATAGCAAAGTGATTCAAATCGATTCACATGGTCGCATGCTTGATTTCACCATGAATGATAAATGTGCTGCTGGGACTGGTCGTTTTCTGGAAGTCATGGCCAACCGTCTGGAACTGGACCTGGATGAATTGAGCAGCCCCTTGAATATCAAGGGCGAATCAGCACCCATTAGCAGTACCTGTACCGTATTTGCCGAGAGTGAAGTCATTTCTCTCCTGGCCAAAAACACCCCTCGTGAAGAAATCGTACATGGATTGCAGCGTTCTATCGTGAACCGAATTTGGAGCATGGTCACATCAATTGGTGTTGAAGGCGAAGTCACACTAACTGGTGGTGTTGCCCATAATAAGGGTCTGGTGGCATTGTTGGAGGAAAAGCTGGGGCTGACTTTGAATATTCCAGAAAACCCACAAACTGTGGGTGCCCTGGGAGGGGCTCATATTGCCCGTCGAGCTTATCAAAGTAATCTTGAGTCACCCACAAATTAACCAATCAGGAACTTATAAGGTCAAAGGGAATAAATAGAATGAGGTGCATTATGAAATTTAGCAAACTTATTATCCTACTACTTATCCTTTCAGTCACGCTACAGGCAGGCCCCCGTTCAAGAAGAAATCATCACCATCCTGTCAGAAACCATCATTCCTCATATTACCCCTACCATTACAATAATTACTATTCAGCTTATGGATATTATCGCTACTCATATAGACCTACCATGGTCAACACCATATCGACCACCACTTATCCTACTAACCTGGTTACTATCACAGCCGAAAGTGTGGCAGAAGATATTGTTGTCTTGAATCGTATGATGTCACGTGGTGTTATTAGTGAAAAGAATTATGAAAGAGCCAAAAAGACACTACTCAATCGTATTGGTATGTCCATGAATCCAGATGCCCAGGAAGCAACTACAGAAGAACTGATTGGGCAAATCGAAGCTTTGCACCAGATGTACTCCAGACAACTCATTACAGAAAAAGAGTTCAAGAAACAAAAGAATAAGCTGCTGGCGATGATTTAGCCGGCGAGCAAATTTGCATTCCGTGCTTTACTCATAAATAATATTAGTAATCTTTACATCGATGTATGTGTAGTCACTCTCAGGTTTTTTCCAAATCGCGCGTCCTCTAATACCTAATTGTAGACCGCCTAATTCACCATACTCATCAATTGGAGTATGCCAGGTTCTCAAGACCATCTCTTTACCTTCACTCGCATAGCGTTCACATTCAAAAAGAGTGACTTTGCCTTCATCATCAAAGTGAAATATGCCCTCAACTGATTTATCTTGAATAGTGAAAATTGCTTTAGCAGAGAGTGAGTCGATGGCTTCCCAGTGGATATGGTCATCCAGGAACGCCTGGGGGAACCAGATTGTTTCTGATAGATATCGCGTCATGGCCCCCTGATCAATTTCAGGGCCGTCAGCGCTAACCAGTGGAATTAACCCGAAAAGTTTAATTCTCATACTCCCCCGACCCTCTTCAAGTCTATCCACCCCCTTGACAATCATTAGTGGTGCCATTTTCATGTGGACCTTCCACTTAAATGATGCTTTTTCAATGTTGTAGATCTGTGTTGCTGTAAATGGAACCCAGGGACGATCTGGGGCTGTCATAAATCGACCGGTCTGCTCAAGAGAGACCATAGTGATTCTGGGGGTTCCAACCACACCGCTATAATCAAGAAAGCGTTGAATCGGCTGGGGCAGATTTTGGATATCCTCCTGAGTAATTAATTTTGTCTCCATGGACTGGGCTCCTAGGAATTGGTGAGGTAGGCCTAAGGAAATCAGCATAGTCATGGCTATTAAACAATCCCACCTTACCTTCAGATTTTGATCATTATTCATCCGACTTCCTCGCACTACTTATTATTTCAGAAATTTATCAGTGAGGTTTAATAGCGAATTAATCGTTGTGCGAGTAATGGTTACAGCCGTTGATGGCAATTCCCCAAAAAGGGATGCGATGAAGCGTTCATCGTTTTCAGCACGTTTATCCCAAAAGGCTTGATTTTTTGGTGTTAATTTGAAACGTTGCACTCTCCGATCTTCTTTGTCTTGATAAATTTTAAGAAACCCCTGTCTCTCAAGATTCAATGCCAGTTGCTTTACATTTTGTCGTGTACTCCCCATAGCCAGAGCCAGATCATTCAGATTAGGTGGTGTATCAAACAAGGCGTGTAATGAAACCAATAAGAACCATTGTTTGGTGGTAACGCCTGAATCTTTGAGCTCCCGATCCCCAATGTATTGCCAGCGTTGGGCCAGCAGAAATATCATCCCAAACAACTCTTTTTTTTCATCACCTACTTCTTTTGTCGACATAGATTTCTCCATTTTATGTAATATATTACATAATTATGCAATATGCTACATATTATCGATGGGAATAAATATTTCTTTGTAAACAAGCCAGTGGGGTTAGCATGACCCTAACACAGAAGCTCTAGCAAAGGATGTCTGCATGTACCCCTATCTCAGAACCATAAAAACCATTCTATCTGCCAAATACCGCAGCTCACTTAAATTTGGAGATACCGGAATTCTAAATCTCCGAGCAGGAATTACAGATATTGATCACTATGGTGAAATCAATAATGGGAGACAGTTAACACTCATGGATCTGGGCCGTTATGATCTTGGAGTTCGGGGTGGGTTGATGAAGCTTATTTCAGAAAAGAAATGGGGCTTTGCCGTGGGTGGCTCCAGTATTCGCTATCGACGCAGGATTACACTCTGGAATAAATTTCAATTACATAGTCAGTTGATCGGTCACGATGGACGCTGGTTCTATTTTCTCCAGAAGATGTGTCTGGGAGACACGATCTGCTCCTCGGCACTTATTAAAGCTGGTGTTGTTTCGAAAAATGGTTTGGTTCCTGCTGCAGATGTCATGCAGGAATTTCCAGATGAAGACTGGAGCGGTGAATTGCCTGACTGGGTGCATGCCTGGATAGCAGCTGAAAGTCAGCGACCCTGGCCCTCGAACTCACGTAAATAAAAAAAAGCCACGTCAATCAAAACTGACGTGGCTTCATTCCAGATATGGTTCTTATTATTTTACAAAATCAATAATAGCTTTATTGGCCGCCTCCGGTGCATCCAACTGGATAAAGTGTCCACACTTTGGAATAACTGTCACAGTACTATTTGGTATTTCCTTAGCGATTTCAGCAATATCTCTGGTCCAACCCGGATGTAAAAAACGGTTGGGGATGAGTGCATCATTTGCACCAAACAAAACCAGGGTGGGTTGACTGATCTGATCCAGTTTGTCCCACACAATTCCCCGTAACATGCCTTCAACATTTTTTGATACTGCATAGCAATAATCATAGAAGTCTGTGGCGCTTCTCAGCTGGATGCGATCGGTGATCATCCAGGCTGCATCTTTTGGGAAATCATAAAAATTGATGCTAACGTTTTTTGCAATGGCCCGTACTGGTGTATCTCTCACCAATTCCGGAGTCATAATGTTCTTCATCCAGGCGGATTCACCTTCATTGAAGCGTTCAAAACCTGCAGGAGAAATCAAAATCAATTTTTCAACCAATTCTGGACTCTCAAGAGCCAGAGTCATGGCAATTTGACCACCCATAGAATGTCCAGCCACAATCACGCTCCCCAAGCCCAATTCGTGAATAAAATGCCTCAACACATCTGCATTAAAGGACATAGAGTAATCGTAATAGCCCTTACTGGAATGACCATAACCGGGTAAATCAATAGCAATGACTCGATGGGTTTTTGCCAGAACTTCAATATTTTTAGTCCATGCTCGGGCATAACTACCTAAGCCATGGATCAGCAGTATCGTCTGCGGACCATCCCCCTGCTCGATATAGGCCAGGTCAACATTTCCCAACTGAATGTTTTTAACGGGGAAGCCATATTCTAATTCATCAAATTCGATACTGGGAAGTTTATAGTACGATCCTGTTCCAGCACCCATAAGCGTTCCAATCACTAACAAAAAAACAACTATTTGTATAATTTTCTTCATGATGCCTCCTAAAACATGATCCACTTAAGGAGCAAAATTACCGTCCAGGGATCCGCAGGACGCTCAGCAATACTACCATTGGTCAAAGGAGAATCATAGAAATCTCCCAGACTTAAATGAGCTGCATGCATTTCAATATCGAAGAATACTTTGGGTGTATAGGTCACACCAATATTTGCCTCAAACCCCATGGTGTTCCCTCCGCCAAAAGGTGCAACAGGAGCTATGGCATACCCAAGATTTCCTTCAACCTTCAGCTTGTAGGGTACCACATCATATGAGAGTCGACCCACACCTGCTGCAAGACCGTATCCCATATTCTGAATATCAATGGTCGAAGCATAGTACCGATTTACCACATCACCGTGAGGCAGTAACAGGTACAAACCGGTTCCAAAGAATACCGCACCTGGAGCTGTCCAGTTATTCCCAGTAAGCACACCAGTATATTTCCCATCGTCTACGTTTTCAGTATCCCCTGTTGAAAATATTCCATCCAGAACAATGTTGTCCCGTGAGGTCTTCCCATACTTGTAGGCAAGACGAAGATTGGCTGCATATCCCGCCACATCGATCTCCCTGGTGGCTGTCTTCACAAGACCACGTGTGGTATAGGCAAACCCACTGGCCCCAAATCTTCCCTGCTCCAACATGGGATCACTATCAAAGTGTGTCCCGAACCACCATAGCTTTGCAGTATAGGTTTCGTTGCCAAGATTGAATTGGAAAACACCATTATAAGGCGCCAGTAATGAATTCAAACCCTGCCCCAATATAGATACACCACCTTCACCGGCTCCGCTCTGAGAACTTCCATAATCACGGAGATGATATAATGTGAGTCCGAGTGTGGTCTTGATTGAGACATCCTGCTCTGCATCAAACTCAAACAGGAAGACATCATCGTTTTGCTCAACGTTGTTTTCATAGAGCTGATAGGCACCAGCTTTGAAATGCTGATAAGTATTGGGAGAATAGTGACCTGACAAACCAGTAGCATCCGAGGCGAACAAGGAAAGTCGATACCCTGTGGTTAACAATTCACTGGTTCCAGTATAATAAGGAACCGATGTGTTATCGTAAAACCGCAGCAAGCCCATATTGATATACCACTTTTTATTCGGGTGGAATTCCATAAACAGATTCTGAGTTTGCAGATTCACAAAATCGGCTCCAAAAGCACCACCAAAATTACCCCCAGCCCCATAGTTGGCATCACCCCAGGTCCAGTCCAGCTCGAAGGACATACGCATGCGAGCCCAGCCATCAAACAAGCGTGGCGAATAAGACATCATGCCTAAAAAGCGTTGCTCCACATAGTTGGCATATTTATCGGAATAACTTTTGGTTGTGTTGCCACCATAAAAACGGCCCACAACTTGACCTTTTAGAAACTCATTGGTAGGTGCCACATTAATAGCTTCATACCGAGTCAGATAATACCCGATAAAGCTTAATTCATTCTTATCTCTGATGGTTTCTTTGCCTTCAGGCCATATGGGAAGCGCCTGGCTGAAGCTCGTCAGAGCAAAGACCATCACGAGCAATGCACGCGTAAGAATCCTCCGCATTTCATTCTCCCTAAAATGTTATCGGGGTGTGAAAAAACACACCCCGATATTTGAAAATCCTAGTCCTGACGGATATAGGTCTGGATATTTATGGTTCCCAGAGTTGGATCTGCACCAAAACCTGCTGCGGGTGTTGGAACGGTTGCAGCAATATCTGGTACAGTTTGTACTGCTTCCAGTCTCATGGTGTTTCCATCGATCTCTATAATACCTTCTTGCTCAAAAGCGGTATAAATGAGCTGGATTATATCGAGGTCAGAGTCACTGGATTCTGTGAGTACATAGGTACCTTCGAGTGTGGTCCAGGCACCATCAATCACATGGGTCTCAAGAGTTACAGTGTTGTCTTCAGTAAGTTCAACTTTGACACTGTCATACAGAAAATATGTTGACAGTATAACTGCAACATTATCTCCAGCACTCAGCCAGTTACCAACCCACACATCTACCTCGTTGCCATTGATGTCATTGTCAGAGTCATCTTCACAACCCATTACCAAGAGCAGTCCCAGAATGAGGACCATCAGGATTGAGTATCTTTTCATCATCTTGTCTCCTTTTGTTGTTTGTAGATTTCTATTAATTGTTTGCGATCCAGCTTACCAGAGTCGTTCAATGGTAGAGCTTCGATCAAACAAACCTGTTTTGGTATTTTGTATTTTGCCAGAGACTCTAAACAGAACTCTCTGACTTCAGCAATATCGACTGGCCTGTCAGCCACGATGAATGCCAGACCCACCTCACCCCATTTTTCATCAGGAATTCCAATAACGGCTGCATCACTGATATGGAGGTGTTGGATCAGAGTGGCTTCCACTTCAGCTGGATACACATTTTCACCCCCACTGATGAACATGTTTTTCTTACGATCTACGATGTAAAAATAGCCATCTTTATCTTTGCGGGCCATATCACCAGTGTGAAACCAGCCATCAATGATAGCCTTTTGTGTGTCCGCAGACTTCCTCCAGTAACCAGGTGTAACAACTGGTGAACGCAGACACAGTTCTCCTGCCTCATCGACATCAACTTCTGCTCCAGATTCAGACAGGACGCAGGCATCCATGTAGAAGTTTGGAAAACCAATACTTCCTTGTTTACTGATGGCGGCATCCTGGTTCAGGGAGAAACAATTGGGTCCCACTTCGGTGAGACCATAGCCCTGGCGAATAGGGATATTCTTAGCATGCCAGATTTCGATGAGTGGGATGGGCATGGGAGCACCGCCAACCACAGCATAGCGAATACTCGATAAATCCGCGCTCTTAAATCGCGGGGAATCTGCCAACATCTGCATCATGGTGGGCACGCCAAATAAAATCGTAGAACCCTCCTTCTCGATGAGCTCCAGAATAAGATCTGGATCAAAACCTTCCAGAATGGTATGTGAAGCCCCATGCTGGAGAAAGGGGGTGAACAACACATTCCAGCCGCCAGTGTGGAAGAGAGGAGCATAGGCCTGGGTATGATCACTGGAATTAATATCCAGACGCAGCGCTGTATTGACTGAATTCCAGAAAAGCATTTTGTGGGTGATCATAGCACCCTTAGGGACTCCAGTGGTTCCAGAAGTGTAGAGGATCATCACCAGATCCTCAGATTCAGTTTCCACATTAGTGAACTCAATTGGAGAAGTATTTTCATCCACGAAAAGAAGGGAGCTGAGTGATTCGATATCCACTTTCTGGCAACTCTCCAGTAAAGAATGCAGCATGGCTATCTGCTCAGAATACTCCCCTTCAAACACCATTAGCTGTGGTTCTGCATCCTTCAAAAGCACATCTAATTCGATGGGGGTCAATCGGAAGTTCAAGGGTACAACGATGACTCCCAGTTTAATGGCTGCAAAATACAGCATGAAATATTCTATGCGATTGCTGGAGTAAATAGCCAGTCGGTCACCCTTAGATAAGTTCATCTCATCTTGGAGATATCGGGCACAGCGTCTTGAAGCCTCATTGAATTGGCCATAGGTCCAGGATCTATCACTAACATGTTCGCGCAGGAACTTTTTATCCGGGGTGTAGAAAGCCCAGCGAGCCAGCCAATCATGTGCATGCTGCGTCAAGACAGGGGCTCCTTCTTTAATTGGAAAATGATAGATCCCACCATAAGTGATAAAACAATGGCCACTGCAGCGGCTACACCTGGGTTTTCACCTGTCGCCAGGGTAAATGGAACAGATATTTTTCCATAATACATGGAAAAGTGGACAACAACAGCAGTGACACTGGCAACAATAGCGGCCAATTGGGGTGTCCTTTTCGAAAACATACCAAAGAGAATGGGGAAAAAGGCTGCTGCAAAGAAAGCATAAACCCCATTCTGGGCAAAAATTGCCACAGATAGTTTTGGAAACAGGAGTTGTTGTCGTGATAGAATAATTGCGACTATAGCCAAAATGACAATGACAAGACGATTAATCTTTATCATCATACCATCATCAGGATATTCCCCTCGAAATTTGCTTATTGCTGGTTTAATCAGATCTTCAGTCATTGTTGTTGATATACTCTGAATCAATCCCTCCAGGGTACTCAAACCAGCCGCTATCAAACCCAGAACCACAAATAAACCGATGAATACAGGAAATTCATGGAGAACATAGGCTGGAATGATACCATCCATTTTTAAGGCTGTACCTCCCACGGCCAAATCTGGGAAAGCAATCCTGGCGTACAGCCCTGCAATCACCACACTAAAGAAAATCAGCTCCGTGACTACTGCGACCACTAAAAAGCGATTGACACTTTTGTCATCCTTGAGCAGCAGACTTTTTGTGATGATATGAGGTTGACAGACGATAGCCACACCCACAACTATTTGAACGATTCCAATTTCAAACCAGTCCCTGAAGAGGAAACTATTGGTGTTTGTGGTGCCCACCAGATCAGGATCAATACTGGATAGCTTGTCTAAAAATCCATGGATGCCGGCACTAAAATGTTCATATCCGGAGCCCAATAACAGGAAAGCCACCACCAACATGATAGAGCCCTGTATGGTGTTGGTATAGACCATTGAGTTTGCGCCACCGAACATCATATAACCAAAAATAAAAATGACTATCCCCAGCAAGGCAGCCATTTCTGATATGGCCAGAGTGCTTGACAATACTTTAGTAAGACCCACAACAATAAGAACGATAAATGTGATCAGAAGCAGTGACAAAATGGCAAAAAAGGTCTGATAGCCCTTACTGTTGTAGCGTACGCCCATCCATTGCGACAAGGTAATCACCTTTACCGTTGCTCCGAATTTACGAAATCCCTTACTGAGGATCACCAGCGAAACCATGGCTGCTAGAGGCAACACCACGGCATATGAAATCACAGCTGAGATACCATAAATGGCAATAAAGCCAGGATTGATAATAAAGGTGGCTGCACTGGTCATGGAAGCTGCCAGTGAAATTCCTACAGCAGCAGGTGAAAACAAAAACGATCCCAGAGCGTAATCATGCATACTCTTGGTTTTCCGAGCTCCCCTGACAACCAGCACAAGAATACCGCTAGCCAGTAGAATCATCAGAATCCAACTGTATAAGACCATATCTGTGTTCGAATTCATGGTTTACTCCTTACCATATCCACGCTGAGCACGCAAAAGCCAGTCCGCCACCTGAACCCATAAATACAACCAGATCGCCTCGGCTCAGTTTGCCTTGCTTGTGAGCTTCATTCAAAGCCATTGGAATACACGCTGAACCTGTATACCCATAATTAGACATAACGGTCTGAGCTTTTGCCATGGGTAGATCAAGTGCTTCCATGGTAGCCCTAATACTGTTGATATTGATCTGGGTAAAAAAGATCTGCTCCACATCAGACAGTTCGTAGCCCCCATCTGCAACAACTTTGCGTACCATTTTTTCCCAGGTGATGGGATTGAGTTCTTTGGGGAACTTTTTAACAAATTTCAGGAGATGATCTTTATTCTCCAGCACTTTTTCAGTTACAGGAGTTTTCACTCCACCTGCATAGATCCCCATCCAGTCTGCATACTGTCCTTCTGTGTGCAGCAATCCCTGGAGATGACCAACTCCCTTTGGGTCGACTCCCAGCAAAACACCAGAAGCACCATCGGCAAATAGAGTTACAGTCTTTTTGTCATGCAAATCCAGATAGCGTGACATCCCATAGGCTCCGATGACCAGTATGTATTTATACTTGGGATCAGATTGGATGTATTTAGCACCCATATCAATTGCAGTTACAAATCCTGCGCAGGCGGCATTCAAATCAAATGTTCCAGCTCCAGAAGCCCCCAGGCGGTCCTGAATGACTGAGGCAGTTGATGGTGAAATATATTCTGGTGTATCAGTTGAAATAATGATGAGATCGAGTTCTTCTGGCATCACCTTGGCATTTGCCAAAATGGTTCGTGCAGATGATTCAATAAGCTCGGCTACGCTTTCACCATCTGATAACCAGCGACGTTCCTTTATAGTGAGGTTATCTTCCAACCATTCCGAAACATTCTCGCCCAGGATGTCATCAAAATATGAGTTCGGGAGTATGCGATCAGGTACAGCTGTACCTGTTGATAGAATTCGTGCGTTGCGGAGTTCTGGCATCAGGAAATCAAACCTCCATCTACTGAGAGTGTGGTGCCATGAATAAAGGAGGCTTCGTCTGAGGCCAGAAACGCGTAGGCCGACGCGACTTCCGAGGGTTCACCGATACGTTGCATGGGTGCTTTACCCGCCATCATCTCAATGACCTTTTCGGGCATTTTTTTAACCATCTCTGTGGCAATAAATCCAGGGGCGACCGCATTTACACGCACGCCCTTGCGCCCCAGCTCTCTGGCCCATACTTGAGTCATTCCAATAACACCAGCCTTTGAAGCGACATAATTAGTCTGACCAAAATTCCCATAGAGTCCCACAACCGAGCTGGCATTCAGGATGACCCCTGAGCCCTGGGGAACCATTTGTTTGGCTGCGGCTTGGCCACAAACAAATACGGCTTTTAAATTCACATCGATGACCTGGTCAAAAGCAGCCCCTTCCATTTTGAGGAGGGTGGCATCTCTGGTGATGCCAGCGTTATTGATCAACACATCAAGCTGACCATATTTTTCAACGATGGCTGCCACAGCAGCGTTAACTGAACTCTCGTCAGTCACATCCACTGCCCGAAATTCAAGTCTATTGTCGGGAGTTTGGAGATTCGCAATGAGAGCATCACCCATCTCCTGATTAATATCCCAGGCAGATACGATAGCTCCTTCTGCCAGGAATTTTTCTACGGTGGCCATACCGATTCCAGCAGCACCTCCAGTAATGATTGTAACTTTTGCTTTGAGTTTATTCATGCTTTCCTCAATCTGATCTACAGGTCAGTTTGTTCCTCTCGCCACTTATCAATAAATGAGTTCAGGTATTCCTGCATCTGCGAGTTGAATTGAACCATTTCTTTCATGCGAGATTTAAATTTTGCATTTTCAGGTTTGTCATTGTTCCGGAGTTTCCGTTCAAACTCTTTTGCCAGGGTCAGGTTTCTACGCAATAGCTCGGCCTGATTAATAAAAGCCTGAAGGAATACGTGATCCACCACCTGGTAATAATCTTTGCGGTCACCGCCAACCCAGATTCGTTTCACTAGATTGTGATCTCTCAAGCGTCTCAATATCTGGCTCACTGGACCCTTACTTACATGTAGCTCATCGGTCATGGTGTCCAGAGACATGGGCTCATCCCAGTACAAGAGCAAGCCTACAATTCTCCCCATCAGAACTGGGAGACCAAAATCTTTATAAGCGTCGCCAAAGCGATTCACAAATTCGTGTTTTAATTCATCCATATTCATAACATCCTGCGTTTGGTATATTTCAAATATAGAAAATGATTGTGGGATAGCAAGCCTTCTTACACCCTTGAAGGGGAATAATTGTTTTGGTAAAGACTTATATTTGTTGAATTAAATAGGGATAACTATTTCGACTTAACAATGAAGCAATCCTGGAAATCATTTGACACATAAATGAAACTGTCCCTTATCAGGGAAAAAATCTACTAAGCAGCCTCAGGGTCAACATGATTTATTGGGGCACTCGCCTTTAACTCCTGCATGGCGGGCTCAATATCTTCTGGACTCACATTCATGCCATGGTATAACTTCATCCACATCACTCGTGCTCGATTGGTCACGAGATAACTTGATGGCAATACCACCAGGATGAGGAAGGTTCCAAAGAGTAAACCATAGGCCAGAGAAATGGCCATGGGAATCAGGAACTGTGCCTGTCGACTCGTCTCGAAAATCAAAGGAGCCAATCCAAAGGCTGTAGTGAAAGTTGTCAACAGGATGGGGCGCAGGCGACTGACACCGGCATCAAAGACAGCATCGTATAGCTTCATGCCCTCTTTTAGATTCCGATTAATTTTATCCACCAATACAATACTATCATTTACGATAATACCTGTGAGTGCAAGAATCCCATATACAGAAAGCGTGTTCACCTGGATACCGTGTAAGCCATGCCCCCAGAATGCACCAATCACACCAAAAGGTATCAGTCCAAAAATAAGCAAGGCTTGTACATAAGATCTGAAAACAAGGATCAGTAAAATAAACATACCCATAAAGGCCAACGGGAAGGTCCTGCGGAAACTTGCACCGGTTTTAGCCTGATCCCTGGATTGACCTTCATACGAGACTTGCACACCCTGGACCTGAGATAGGACACGAGGTATTACCTCTTCCCGAATCTCTGCCAGGATCGGAGGTAAATCCAGACTTCCATCTGCCAGATCAGCCTCAACTGTCAATTCACGTTTTTTATCAAGATGGCTGATGGATGTAATCCCGCGTTTGAGGGTATAGGTTGCCAGTTCCCCAAAGGGGTACTCCTGGCCATTTTGAGTTCGAATAAGCATGCGATCTAGATATCCCAATGAGGAACGATCCTCTGGTGAATAGCGCACCCAGACTCGAATTTCATCACGTCCACGCTGAATTCGCTGGACTTCCTGTCCAAAAAACCCCTGACGAACCTGACCGGCGACATCCCTGAGGGTAAGACCCAAGGAATAGGCCAGGGGCTTTAAAGTGATATCAATTTCCCGTCGCCCCTCTTTGGTACCCAGAGACACATCTCTTAAAGTGGAAAATTGCTGCAATTCTGCAGTGAGAAGATCGCTGGCTTTTCTCAGTTCATCCATATTGCTGCCCAACAGACTGACAGAGACAGGTTTTCCAAACATACTGGCTCGACCAAATGAGATCTTTTGAGCTTCTGGCTGGGGTCCCACAGCTTTCCGAATTTTGTTGGCTAAAACAAAGCTGTCCATACCTCGTAATTCACCATCCAAAAGTTGAAGTGTCAACTTACCGGCATGGCTTCCAGCATCACCAAAATCATTACTACCAATATCCCTCTTTATCCCCAAAATGTATTTGAGGTTATCTTCCCTATCAGCGCTCATCTCTTCATTGACTGACCAAACCACACCTTCGATTTCGGCCAGAAATTTATCTACATCTGCCTCCTGTCGTCCTGCTACAAGACTGACATTAATTGGCAGTGTATCTCCATCAATAAATGGGAAAAAAGTAAAACCTATGAATCCGCCTCCAAAGAGACCGGCAGTGATTAATACAAAGACGACGGGCATGGTTACCGTGACCCATTTATATCGTAAGGCATACTTCAATGAAGGGGCGTACATGCGGTGAGTCATGAAATGAATGATCTTCTCGATTCGCTTGCGTATCTTTGAATCTTTACTGTGAGCGTGCAAACCTTTGGAATGGGCAAGGTGGGCAGGGAGAATGAGAAAAGACTCTACAAGCGAAAAGACCAGGGCTGCCACTACAACTGCAGCCAAATTCCAGATAAAACGCCCTAAGAAGCCATCCAGGAAGAAGAAGGGGAGAAAAACGAGTATTGTGGTCATGACCGAAGTGGTTACTGGTCCCAGCATGATAAGGGTTCCATCAATGGCAGCTCGAATGCCTTTTTTACCCTTTTCAAACTCGCTAAAAATGCTTTCAGAAACCACAATTGCATCATCCACAAGAATTCCGATGACGATGATCATGCCAAACAAGGATATAACATTCAGGGTGATCCCGGCAAAACTCAAGACCAGAAACATCCCAGCAAATGAGAATGGAATACCTATGGCCACCCAGAAGGAAATCCTCAAGTTCAAAAAGAAACTGAGACTGAGGATTACCAGCATCAACCCGATAAATCCATTATTGATCAAGAGGTCGAGTCGTTGGCGTAAGCTGATGGTGTTGTCAGCCAGAACCATAGCTTGAATTACAGAGTTCTCCGAATTGAATTTCTCAACCAGCTCTTTGGATAAATCTGCAACAGTAATGACATTCTCTTCACGGGTTTTACTAACATTTAAGACCACTGCTGTATGGCCATTGTAATAGGATTTATTGGGAGAATCAGCCCATCTTTCACGAATGGTAGCCACATCCTTAAGGAAAATCAGATTTCCATCACTATCTCCTCTGATGACCAGATTGGCCAGCTCGGTGGCTTCATATTCACGACCATAAGCCCGAATAAGAATCTCTTCATCCTGGGTTTCAAATTTACCACCTGAGAGATTCACATTTTCTGACTGAATGCGTCGTGAAATTTCATCAAAGGTCAGTTGGAAGCGCCGTAGATTGGCTTCAGAAACTTCAATAGAAATCTCAAGACCAGGATAACCCTGTATGGCGACCTGTGAAATTTCCGGAGAAGCAATGAGCTCGTCCCGCATGTTCTCGGCAAAAACCTTCATGGTCTTTAAATCAGTTTCACCAAAAAGAACAATAGACAGAGCTCTCGATCTAAATTTTTGCTGGTACACCACCGGTTTTTCAGCACTTACTGGAAAAGAACCAATTCGATCGACGGCATTTTTAACATCGGTGAGGACTTTATCCATATCAGCACCACGAATGGCTTCAATATTGACCGACCCGACGTTTTCTGAGGATGTGGATGTAACTCTCTCTATACCATCAAGACCATCCAGGTTTTCCTCAATTTTGAGGATGACCCCTTCTTCTACCTCATCAGGTGAAGCACCAGGGTATAGAACTTGAATAATAATGCGGTTCGGAGCAATTTCGGGAAAGGTGGAGTAGCGCAGATTAGATAGAGCAAGTCCTCCAAAAAGAAGCACAGTAACCAATAGCACATTGGTCCAGATAGGATAGCGGGCAAAAAACTCTATAACACGTCGCATTAGATTAATTACTCTCTGGATTCAGAAGCATTGCGCGATCGAGCTGGCATCCCTGCCGATACACCCTGGAGAAGTTCAGTCACCAGAGTATCATTTTGAGTCAGTCCCTTATTGATGATGTAATAGTCACCCTCATCAAAAGCAATTCCCACAGGACGTTTCTCGAAAACACCACCATTTACGAGAAATACATAGGACTCCTCGTAGACAGCACGGCGACTCACTTTGATGGCTTCTGGAATCATACGAGCTTCGATATCTGCCTTGACAAATACGCCGGCCAGGGGATTTACGTCACCTGTATCATCCAACTTGATATAGGCTAGAACCGATTGTGAGCGTTCATCAATAATATTCCCGATTCTTTCAATATGTCCTATCCACTTGATGCCATTTTCTTCTGGTTCAAGTATGACGGGGCTACCCTCGTGAATCCAGCCGATATCCTTCGCCGGAACCTGAATCTCAACTTCAAGTTTTTCAAGATTGATGAGTTCTCCTAACCTGCTCCCTGGGGCAGCTGTGCTGCCATCGCGAAGCTGGGTGGATATGATGGATCCATTAAAAGGTGCATAGAAAAAATGTTTTGAAGCTCTGATTTCCAGATTCTGGACAGCAAAGTAAAGTTTGAAGATATTGTATCTGGCCAGAAGCGCCTTGAGTCTCTGGTCTTGCGTGGTGGGTAACTTTCCAATGGGTTCGTCAAAATTGATGGAATCAAAATACTGTTGCCAAACCTGAAATATTTTAGGCGAACTGACTTTAATCTCGGGCATGAGCGAAGACATGGCCGTTAATAAATCACTTTTGGTGCTGTTTAGTTCCAGATTTATCTGACGATTATCCACTTTTAGTAGAAGATCACCCCTTTTAAAGGATTGTGCAGGTTGAAAGGGAATATCACCGGCTTGAAGGGTTCCGGAGACTTCACTTATCAATGAGACGGGTTGACTGCTGGCCAACGTTCCATATGTGGTCAACTTTGCAGGTACCTCTCCCAGAGAAACAACAGTTGTAACCACAATTCGTGGGGTAATCTGAGCATTGCGCTTGGGTTTTTCTGCTTTAAAAGAGAATAAAATTTTCATAATTATAAATCCACCAACCAGGAGAACCAGGGGTGTAAGTACCAGAGCTTTTCTTTTCATATATTTCCTTCGCCCCTGAATAAGAGGTGCCAATTATCAGTGTAAAACATCTTCACAACTCTTTGTCAAAATGACAAAGAGTTCAGGATAGTCGATGAACCATAGCTTAGCAAGTATTCTTAATGCAAAGTATACGCATTACCAGGTATGTTTTTCTGTAAGCAAGCAGGATGGGGCTAGTCGAAAAATTTGTGGAATAGTCGCGTCTTTTGAACAGGTCGATGAAGCTTGATAATCTCTGGAGGTGGTGTCTTCAGTAATCCTTTTGTGACATCAACACTGACAGTGTAAGCACCCTTCTTATCATCTTCTGAATTACCTGGATCCAGATAATCCCAATATTTTTTTACAATAAAATAGTAATCACCACTGACCAGACAGGACCACTCCAATTTTGGATCAATATTGGAGGTTGTCTGATCATCATTATAGGCTACAAGGCTGTCAGAAGAATACAGAGATAATGTTAAATCAATACCAGTACCTGCGGCGGCCTCAGCTTCAATGATATATACAGTGCCACTCAGAGCTTCAAAAATAAAAAAATCTTCATCATCACAGACAGCCGAATAGTGAGTTTGAATAGCACCGGCAGCAGATATTCTGGTTGCCAGACTCAAGCTGCTGTCTGGTTCATATATGTCATTGGTTAGGAATTGAGGGTCTGACCATGCTGGGGGCGGGAAATCAGATCCATATCCAACCAGCACAATCACATCGTCATCATTAAAGAGCGTAAGTTTCCCATCTTCTACACTATAGTACAGGTCCGTATCATCTGTAAAAACAATTGATGTATCAGTTACCACATCAATGACCCTGGCATCCAGGATGAAGGTTGAATCACATAAATTTACTTCATTCACATAGGACAATAAATTGTCAGTGGTGATATCAATAATCCAGGCTTCTTCAATGGGTAAAGTACCATAACTGGTAGTGATTCCATCCACAACGGCAGTTTCCACAATATAGATACCTACGATATCTGAGGTATAATCAATGGTGGCATCTTCACAGGCCACCATGACAAGTCCCAAAAACAGTAAGCATGCCCTGTTAAGCCATTGAATCAATGTTGATCCCTTCCAATTATGCGAGCTTGTAAAAACTATTTCTCCGCGGAACACATGCAATAACTATTGTGAGCATATTAGATGATAGCTCAAGGTAGGTTGCTTTACGCAACAAGACCTGGTTCATTATGGCGACTTTGTCGTACTCAAGACAGAAGCTAGTCATGATAAAAGTTACCCTGTCAGCAGAATTTTAAACTCGTTGAAAGGAGTTAATTTTGAAACTTAAAAATATGATTGCCATGACTATCACCATTCTTCCACTGTTGAGCTGGGCCACTATCACCATCACTGAAGCAAACGGTAGTTTTGAAGGTTTGGGGCATGCCCGAACACATGACTTTCCTGTAGAAGCTCGGATTTTTACAGTCTCTGTAAGTGACGCTGACACAAGCGGAAATCGGACAGTCAGCGTAGAGGTCTCTGTGAATGATCTTCATACGGGGAACCGCATGCGGGACTCTCACATGCGCTTGTCAGTTTTAGATCGCAAAAAGCATCCTATGATCACCTTTAAATCCACCGTGAATTTACCTGAGTTAATGGCTGGTGATGTTTCCCTGGCTGGAGATCTTCAAGTTAATGGAATTACCAAACCCTATACACTGATGCTGGATTTGAAGCAGTCAGCAGGAAAATGGAACGCCACAGGAAGTTTTCTCATTGTACCTACTGATTTTGATCTCCCGTTGGTTGGGATGGGACCCATGAAAGTTTTGGATAAGGTTAATCTGAACCTGGATGTCAGTTTCTAGCAAAAGATTTAGCTGCATTTTTCCTCTGTAAGTTCGATGGCACCCTGTTTTTAATACTAATTCAGGGTGCTTTTGTTAAGTTCAACCACCAATCAATCGTATAAGAAAAAAGAACACTTAAGGCTTTGAAGTAGTTATGACCAATTCAGGGGAAATACAGGATTTAAAAACACAGCTTCTTGAAAAATACACAGCGGTTCGAAGATTTACTGAACAGCTTTGTGAACCACTGGAAAAGGAAGATTTTGTGGTTCAATCCATGCCGGATGTGAGCCCCACACGCTGGCATCTTGCACATACTGCCTGGTTTTTTGAGATCTTTATTCTCAAACCCATGCTTGCGGATTATCAGACTCCCAATGAGCTTTATAATTATCTGTTTAACTCATACTACAATGCCGTTGGAGAGCAATTCCCCCGTAACGAAAGAGGCCACTTGAGCCGTCCTACCGTTGACGAAGTGTTTGCTTATCGTCATCATGTTGACGATGAAATAATCCGTCTTTTTGAGACCTTGGATGAGCATAAAATCTCTGAACTCGAATCAATTTTTGTTTTGGGGCTACAACACGAACAGCAGCATCAGGAGTTGATGCTCACCGATATCAAGCATGTCTTTTTTCAAAACCCGATTTACCCCGCCTATGTGGATGCTGAACCGGCAAAGAGTACTGATAATTATCAAGAGCTCAACTGGACCTCTTTTGAGGGTGGACAGGTTCAACATGGATTCTCTGGTAGTGAGTTTAGTTTTGATAATGAAACACCGCGACATGCTGTTTTCCTCCACCCCTTTGAATTAGGTAATCGCCTGGTAACCAATCGCGAGTATCTATCATTTATTAAAGATGGAGGATACAATCAGCCAGCTCTCTGGTTGTCAGACGGATGGGCTTTAATCAACAAAGAAGGTTGGATTGCACCCCTCTATTGGCTTCACCAGGAAAATCAGTGGTTTGAGTTTACCCTTTCGGGTCTGGTCCCATTGAATCTTGAAAATCCTGTCACACATCTCAGTTATTATGAAGCCGATGCCTACGCAAATTGGTGTGGAGCGCGTCTTCCCAGCGAGCATGAGTGGGAGATTGCCGCGCAGAAGCTGAGGATTGATGGTAACTTCGTCCAGACACAACACTTTCATCCTGCACCAGCAGAGCATGCTGCGGCATCACAATTGAGTCAGATGTTTGGCGATGTCTGGGAGTGGACCCGCAGTCCCTACACTCCCTATCCTGGATTTAAATCTGCCAGTGGTGCTGTGGGTGAATACAATGGAAAATTCATGTCCAGTCAGATGGTTTTACGGGGAGGTTCATGCATCAGCAGTAGCGATCACCTGCGATCCACCTACCGGAATTTCTTTTATCCCCATTCACGTTGGCAATTCATGGGAATTCGTCTCGCCCGAGACGTTTAGCCGACCTGTTGCAAAGTACCTTACTGAATAAATAAAAAGTGGAGTCATGGTGAGCATAAAAGAAACGAACTGGAAACAACTCATACAAGTTGGAGATGATCGACTATTAGAAGCTCGTGGACAACTGCACCAGGCCGTTCAACTCCTGACAGCTGCAGGTATATCCTTTGTAGAACACAAACCTGATGATAGCCATACATCGCTACTCTGGGATGCCCAGGCCAACATGCTTTTGAGTCATCCCTTTGGACCTGACCTCAAATTTCAGATCGGTCTAACGCCCCAGAACCTCACTTGTCAAGTCATTCATAATCATGAATTATTACTAGAGCTGAAACTAAAGGGATCAACCCTGAAACAGGTTGCTTCCGATTTACAATTCTTTCTGGAAGACCATGGTCTCCCAAAGGCTGTATTCACCATGGAAAGACATTTTGAATTGCCTGACTATCCTGATCACTGGTCCACCCCATTTGATACCTCGGATCAGGCAGCATTTGGCCAACTATCCTCTGCCTATTCAAATGCCTATCCGCTGATTGAGGCAATTTCCAAAAAAGATGGTAGAGCAGGAAGCGTATTGACCTGGCCCCATCACTTTGATATGGCCATTCTACTCAGTCTTGGTGAGGAAAAATCTATTGGCATAGGTATGTCGCCCGGTGACACAAGCTATACAGCTCCATATTATTATGTAAATGTCTGGCCCTACCCCTCCGAAGATCAAATTAAAGAGCTGCCCCTGACTTTTGGAAAATGGCACACCGAGGGTTGGACTGGCATGGTCTTAACAATGGATCAAATAGTCAAGAAAGATGCACCTGGAGCACAAAAATCAATGGTGGAAACATTTCTACGCCAGACCATTCAACATGCTGAAGCCATCAGTGGAGACAGCCACTAATCCACATGATTCAACTCAAGGATATAAGTAAAAGCTTTAACGGAAATGAGGTCATTCATGACCTTTCCCTTGAAATACCTCAAGGGAAAACCGTTGTTCTCATCGGACCCAGTGGATGTGGTAAATCAACCTTACTGAGGCTCATGGTGGGTTTGTTGTGGCCTGAAACGGGCAATATCTCACTTTTCCAAGAGGACTTATCCAGGGCTAACGTTGAAAAATTACGTCAGCAGGTGGGATTTGTACTCCAGGATGGGGGACTCTTTCCTCATATGACCGCTGTTCAAAACATGCGCCTTATGGCAGATTATTTACACCATGATCCCCAAAATACAGAACAACGCATCGCTGAATTATGTGATTTGACCCATATTTCTCCAGACCTCCTAGGACGCTACCCCTCTGAACTTTCAGGCGGTCAGGTTCAACGGGTTGCCCTCATGCGCGCCCTCATGTTGGATCCCCAGATTCTGTTTCTGGATGAACCCCTGGGAGCCCTGGATCCACTCAATAGAGTCAGTTTGCAGGATGAAATGAAGACTATTTTTAGCCAACTCGGGAAAACCGTTGTACTGGTGACCCACGACATGGGTGAAGCAGCCTCACTGGCAGATTTGATTGTGATAATGAAAGATGGATATTTGCTTCAATATGATACCCTTTCAAACCTTTCGTCACACCCTGCAGATCCCTTTGTTACCGAATTTATCAATGCCCAGCGAAAACCCTGGCAACAGTTAGAGGATCAGATCAAATGAAGCTTCTGATCTTTTACTCCTACCTGTTTCTGAGCCTTCTTATCGCCAATCCTGCACAGGCAGAAACTGCTTCAGAGATCCGAATCGGTTCAAAGAAGTTTACAGAATCTGTGATTTTGAGTGAAGTCATTACCCAACATCTCCAAAACAACCATATTTCAGCTATTCACAAGGATCAACTGGGTGGAACACGTTTACTCTGGAAGGCTCTGATCCAGGGAGAGTTGGATATTTACCCGGATTATACTGGCACGATTATATACGAGATTCTTCAAGGGGAGGAGATATCATCGGATGCAGACATCCAGGCGGCACTTGCTCGGCATGGAGTGAGCATGACATCTCCCCTGGGTTTTAACAATACCTACGCCCTTGGGATCACACCTTCTACAGCCAGAAGGTTCTCGCTGGAGAAAATCAGCGATTTACGCCAATATCCTGAGCTCAAATTTGGGTTTACCAATGAATTTATGGATCGAGAGGATGGCTGGCCCAGCCTCAGGGATCATTATCAACTACCCCAAACTGCAGTGCGCGGCTTGGATCATGATCTGGCATACAAGGGGTTGGAGGCAGGCTCCATTGACCTGATTGATCTTTATTCCACTGATTCTGAAATTGCCTATTATCAATTAAATGTTCTCAAAGATGATGAGAGCTACTTCCCTGATTACCGAGCGGTAATACTGTATCGAACAGAGCTCAAGGATCGTGTCCCAGAGGTTCAAACCCATCTGACGCAGCTGGGGGGAATCATTTCTGAAACTGAGATGATTAAGATGAATTCTGATGTCAAGCTGGAGGGTCTCAGTGAAGCTGAAGTGGCTCAGAGTTTCTTGAATATCAAATTTAACACGCTCTCCAAGATTGAAGTCTCAACAAGACTGGACAGATTGATCACCACCACATCAGAACATTTATTTCTGGTTTGTCTATCTCTGGGAGCAGCCATTCTGGTGGCTATTCCCCTGGGTATTTGGGGAGCCAGAAATGCAACCCTGGGCCAGGTTATTCTCAGTATTGTGGGTATTATCCAGACCATACCTTCACTGGCACTCCTGGTATTTATGATTCCTCTGCTGGGCATCGGCGGGCCACCTGCACTTGTAGCCTTATTTCTATATAGCCTGCTGCCCATCGTACGAAATACCCTGAGTGGTTTAACGGGACTCCCAATAGATGTTCAGGAATCAGCTCGAGCCCTTGGTCTCCCAGCGGCTGCTCGACTAAGATTAATCGAACTTCCTCTGGCGGCTCGTTCAATTCTAGCCGGTATAAAAACATCCGCTGTTATTAATGTTGGTACGGCAACTTTGGGGGCTTTGATTGGTGCTGGCGGATACGGCCAACCCATACTCACTGGAATAAGACTGGATGATACCAGCCTTATTCTCGAAGGTGCAATTCCGGCTGCTGTTCTGGCGCTCCTCGTTCAATGGAGTTTTGATTTTGCTGAACGTACTTTTCTCTCACCTGGATTACAAATGAAACAGGAATCTACCTCATGACTGAAACACTTTCCTCACCCCAGATTATTAAGGCTCAGGATCAATTTGAAAGCCCTACCATGGCTTTCGCCAGGGACGTACTCAAAGGGTTAAACAATACACCGAAACGTTTGTCTTCTGTCTATTTCTATGATGAACGAGGATCCCAGTTGTTTGAAGAAATTTGTGAACTGGAAGAGTATTATCTCACACGAAAAGAAACTGAAATTCTTCAGCGATCAGCTGCAGAAATCATTTCAAAGCTCCCTCTTAACACCCACCTCGTGGAATTAGGGAGTGGTAGCTCAACCAAAACTAGAATTTTGTTGGAAGCTGCCATGGCACGCTTTGGAACTACACAATATTCGCCTATCGATGTATCGGCTGAAATTCTAACGGACACAGTGAATGATCTTAACCATCGTTATCCACAGCTTCAGTTAGAAGCCGTAGCTGGCCGCTATGAATTTGGTATGGAGTATATTTTAAAAAATAGCACCACCTCAAATTGCATTATGTGGTTAGGCTCCAGTATTGGGAATTTGACCCGAGTTGAAGCCACCCAATTTTTAAGAGAAGTCCGCAAAAATATTAGCGCTCAGGATAGTTTGCTTTTGGGTATTGATCTCCGCAAGGGGCCAGAGATTCTGGAGCCAGCCTATGATGATGCCAGAGGCGTCACTGCAGATTTTAACTTGAATCTACTGGATCGCCTCAACAACGAATTGGGTGGTACTTTTGAGCGCAAGAATTTCCACCACCAGGCCATTTACAATGTAGAAGAAGGACGCATTGAAATGTATCTGGTGAGCAATATTGATCAAGAAGTTGAAATAAAAAATATTGGTGTGAGTATCTCATTTAAAAAGGATGAGAAGATTTTAACTGAATATTCATATAAGTATTCACACAATGAAATAAATGCTTTAGCGGAAGCCTCTGGCTTTTTTCTGGAGCAGCAATGGTTGGATGATAAGGGCTGGTTCAGCCTGAATTGTTTTAAAACCCAAAATAACGCGCCTGAGTTGCGCGCCCTATAAAGGAGCAACAAATGAAAGCCCTTTGGAATGATAAAATTATTGCTGAAAGTGACAAAACCGTAGTCATTGAGGGGAATCACTATTTTCCCGTTAATTCTGTAAACCCAGCATATTTGAGAGATAGTCAAACCCATACCATCTGCCATTGGAAAGGAACTGCCAGCTATTACCATATTGAAGTAGAGGGAATGGATAATCGCGATGCCGCCTGGTACTACCCCGACCCATCAGATGCTGCTGAACCCATCAGAGATCATGTCGCCTTCTGGAAGGGTGTCAAAGTTCTCCCCTAAGTCTTTTGTAGATTGGATAATACTTGCACAGCTTTCAATCATCCCTAAAATATGAGCACGCGTTAATCATCGTATAAAGGTCTAATTGATTTACTCTATCAGTATTTTTCTACTGATGAAATAAAATTACAGATGGTTTTTTAATAGCAGGTATTTGAGAGATGCATTTCTCAGATCAATTAGAAAGAAAAGGAAAGCGTATGAAAAAAGTATCATTTAGTATTTTGTTTGTTTTGTTAAGCGTTGGTTTGTCTGCAGGTCTCCCCGTTGGTCAGAATGCTCCCCTCTTAGAACTCGCTGGTGATGCTGGTGGTAGAGTTGACGATACAGCATGGAGCAGTAGCGAATTAGTTGGTAAAGTCTGGGTGGTTGTCCATGCAGATCCCGATGAGAGCGAAACCAACAATGCAGCTACAGAAGCTTTAAAAGCCGAAGACTATCCGAAGGATGTCTATGGTTCAGTAGCCCTGATTAATATGGCTGCAACCTGGAAACCAAATTTTGCTATTAACCTGATTCTCTCTGGAAAGCAGAAGGACTACCCCAGTACAGTCTATGTACGCGACAATGACAATCTGGTTGGCGAAAAATGGGGTCTGGCAGATGATTCAAACAACATGGTTGTGTTTGATCCAACTGGAAAAGTAATATTTAGCGTCGATGGTCAGGTTTCTGATGCTGACATTAAAAAGATGATCGCTATGATCAATGCTGAAATTGAATTATTGAGAAATCCTCCCCCACCACCCTCAGAAGAAGTAGATGAAACCATGGAAACTGAGGAAGTCATGGAAGAGACTGAGGCAACTGAATAGAAAAATTCAAGCGCTAAGAGTTATAAAAGGAGGCTGTCTCAGAACCTGAGGTAGTCTCCTTTGTATATCGAATAGTGAACAAGGATTAACGATTTTTGAATACCGAAGTTTATTCAATTTCTTAAATCTTCAATCAGCGTTCCTTGTTCATAAATCAAAATGAGCCTCTTTTTTTGAATAGAATCTTTACCAGTCAATTCCTGCTGGACAGGTAATCCAAATACATAGTTTGGGAGGCAGCTTCTTTTTTTTTATCAAGTAACTGAATAATGTACCCATAAAAATTGGATCCCAGGTTTGACCCGTTATTTCGCGTACAGCTCTCATTGTCTTGATACGCTTGTTTAGTCCTGATTTCCAAATACCTGAGGATTTCTTTAGACTGATATATTTAAGAATTCTTATGCCCAGGGGTTGTGTTAATACACCTGTTACCTGGTTGGTTTGTCTGGCTACACTTGTCAGAAGGTCACCTGAAGCCACAGCCACTACATGATGAAAATCTTCGCCAACAGTCCTGATCGTTTCTTCCACGGCAGATTGGGTAGAAAAATCAAATCCAAGACTACCCCCGATGCGCATAAAATGGTGGCCAGGTCTGGATTCCCTTCTTTGCCGGTTAAACGCCAAACTCATCGTCCACGAGGAGGATACCTTTTGAATAATGTTCGCGCGGGAATCGAGCATGGAGGTCATCTCCTTTTCGTAAAGTCCGCCCCCATAGTGAGTCCCATAGAGATGAATCATCACATCAGGTAGGAGACTTGACAGGGTATAGGCCGTATGTGATCCTGCATAGGAAAGTAAGTGGATGTGCTTCACATCCTCAAGCTCTGTAACAAATTGTGCCAACGCTCGTCTTTTTTTGCCCCCACCATTTGGCAGCAAGTCCTCCCGAACAAGGGCCACTTCCTGAACATTGAGCCAACGAGCCAGATTAGTATCAAACTCGATATGAGTTTTTAGTGTGGTCATCTCGCCAATAGTTTGGAAAGCCTTGGTGCTACATATTGAGACCCAATCATAAATTTCATGGGAGGACCAAAGAACATTTCAGTAGAGGGTCCGATAAAGTATAAATCTCGCATAGAACTCATGAAATTTTTATCGATGCGAGGCATGGCTGCTCTCATTTCCAGGCTATCTCGTAATTCATCTGCCAGAAAATTCATGTGATTCAGTGTGTAATTGTAACCAGTAGCCGAAATGACATGATCATATACGCTCAAGTCAGGTAGGCTTGAAAATCGATTTAGATCAGCCAGTTTAATTTTGTGATCTGGTGTCATGGTTGTGGCTGAAAATATTGAGAACAAATATTGAATAAGACGATGTGGGAGTCGTCGGAAGAGACCGGCACTTTTTACAACCAGATTGAATATCCATTTGGGAAGATCCAGGGGTTCAGAATAAAATCGAGGTTCTTTACGGGCATACCAATGGACCTGGTTTTTATTTTTTCTGCAGATTTCCATGGCCTCAGCGGCTGATTGTCCTGCGCCAACAACCAATACTTTTTTGCCCTGCAGGGCCTCAATTTCCTGGGTGTAATAACTATGAATGACATCTTTTGCACTTGAGAATTCAGCAGGAATCTTCAGATGATGAGCCACACCAGTGGCAATAACGACCTGTTTGGCTTTCAGCGTTTCACCAGATTCAAGTTTAGCTTCGAAATAGTCACTCATTTGGGAAAGATTTGCCAGATATTCTGGTTGGATATTATAAGGTATTGCCCCCAATACCCAATCCACGTACTGGCGGTATTCTCTCACATTTATTCTATCGCTTGGTTTGCCTCTATCGAGACCATTCTGCGAACGAAAGTTCTGAATAGAATATGCGTTTTGGGGATGAGCTATTTCAGACGTCGCCATTTCTGATCGTAATGAGGCATCGGTAAAAGTGTGATTTTTCCACAGTTCCATGGGTTTGCCAATAATCTTGAAATCTAAACCTAATTCGGACATGTAGTTCGCCAGGGATAGGCCATATGGTCCGGCTCCCACGATTAATACTGGAATCATATTATCACCAGCTCCCAATTTTTCTTCCATGGGTTCCATAGGCCAATCCCATGATCACAGGAGCCAGGATAAGCACACCCAGGGTGGCTTGTAGACTCTGGAAACCTCCAGAGACGCTGTGCTCTCCTATAGTCACTCCGCCTGTGAGTACATAGGTCGTGATCCCTAAACCCAGGATTATAAATATTACGCTAAACCATTGCCAAATGGTCAATCCAGAAAAATACACTCTGGGAAATTCACCACGTAAAAACTCAACATTAAAGCGCTTGATTCCATACAGACCCATATAGATGGCTATCAGCATACCAACAGGACGTTCATCCCAGAATATGCTTAGTGTTAATATGGTTAGATAAATAACAGCATTGGCCAGAACAGAATACAATTGGGTCGGGTGCAATCGCTTGCCTCTTAACTCTGGGCTAAAACGTAAAACCTTAGTTCTAGAATCGAAATAGCGAATTCCCAGTTGATGATGGGAAGTACATGCTTTGCCATGACAGCAACCATAATTCAGGCATCCCAGACGTCCAAAAGCCTGAGCCAGAGGAACACCTAGCGCGAAGGCATCAAGGAGAGCCAGTAAGGGGATGTTGTTAATGGAAGCAAAAGCTGTAATGATAATCAATCCCCCGGTGAGACTGCCCCACAATCCAAAACTTACGGTACGGATATATTCAATAAATGATTTTTCACCGGAGAGCCAGGTCTTTATATCTAGAAGTCTGGTCATGATGTAACCGGATATGGGTGCCACCAGAGCTACGGTTATTGCGAGTTGAGCTATCTGGAGATTCTGGGGCACAATCTGGTACGCTCCAAGATAAAAGATGGCATGGAGAACTGCCAATAAGGTACCGATACCTACAAACAAACCAAAACCAACCAGGGTAAAGGATTGCACCTGATATAGGACAACAGGACCAAAATCACCACCCCCACTAAATGCTTTTACACCAGACCTTCCAGTATCAGTTAAACCATCTATCATTTCTACGCGTTCATTCATCATTTCACCTTCTGAGTTGATCTGTAATCATGACTTAATTGATCACAATATACACTACAGAAGGATTTAGTGTGTCGGCATAATTACATTTTACTAAAAGAAATCCAAAAAAATGATTGCAATAAATGAATGATCGTTTATTATAGAACGTGAGAGTTAAAGACGAAAATAAGCAACAAGCCATCATCAGTGCCACTATTGCCCTGGTAAATGAAATAGGTTTTGCCTCCAGCTCTGTGTCCAAGATCGCAAAACGGGCTGGCGTTTCACCGGCAACCATTTACATCTACTATAAAAATAAGGATGACTTGCTGGTTTCCACTTATGTAACCATTAAGACATGCCTCGGTGACGCTTTGATGGCAGATTTTGATGCGTCGCTCCCAGTGGAGGATGCCTTGATGAACACCGGCGTCAACCTCTTCAATTACATCTCGGCTAATTCTGAGCTATTCTATTTCACTGAGCAATTTGCCAATTCACCTTATAACGATCTGGTGGACAAGGCAAAAATTGAAGCCGCTTTCCTGCCCTTATTTGGTGTGTTACGCCAGGGTGTAAAAGATAAAATCATCAAGGATGTCCCCTTCGAGCTCATCTTCTCTCACCTTTACTACCCCATCTTCGGTTTAGCGAATCCACGTTTAAACCCGGATTTTGAAGCCACACCAGACAAAGTCAGAGCTGTCATGTCTATGGCCTGGGACGCTATTAAACTGTAAAAAATTTTGCAAGGATAACTGAATGAATATTCGTTTAAATATATCACTAAGGAGACCTGGCAAGATCATCATCGTCTTGATGTTGATCCTTACGGGCTCCATTTTTACCATCAACACCGTCTTATCGGCGGCTCAATATGATCAAGGAGAGAATCCTTTGAATAAAATTCAAGCTTCACCTCAATATAAAGACGGGCGGTTTACCAATCCCCGCATCCTGGAGATGAGTCCATCTTTCGGAATGATAAAAAAGTATCTCTTCGGTAAAGAGCAACGCTCCCCCGAAGAAGCGCTTCCTCAACAACAAATTGATCTGAATCTCCTGGAGTCTGCTGACAGCTCCTATCTAAAAGTCACCAATGCGGGCCATTCATCCCTCTTGATCCACATGGATGGATACCGGATTCTCACTGATCCAGTCTATGAAGCGAAAATCAGTCCCGTGGGACCCACACGCTTCCACGATGAAATCCCTATTGATCCAACAGAACTGAGAGATATTGATGTGGTTGTCATTTCACATAATCATTATGATCATCTCAACAAGTACTCCATCAAAACTATCCATTCTGAAGTAACTCGCTTTATTGTCCCTCTTGGTGTTGGAGCCCAATTAGAGAAATGGGGTGTCCCTCGTGAGAAGGTTACGGAGCTGGATTGGTGGGATTCTTATGATTTCGATGAAAAATTGACCATCACATCAACCCCCAGTCAGCATTTTTCTGGTCGTGGACTTACGGATCGCAATAAAACCTTATGGACTTCATATGTGATTGCCACTCTCGATCACAATATCTATTTCAGTGGAGACTCTGGATATTTTGATGGGTTTAAAACTATTGGTGAAAAATATGGACCTTTTGACATCGCTTTTATGGAATGCGGAGCCTACAACCTGGAATGGGCTGAGGTGCATATGTTTCCCGAAGAAACAGTTCAAGCCTCTCTCGATCTGAAAGCCCACTATGTCTGGCCCATACACTGGGGTACCTTTAATCTGGCACTCCACGATTGGTTTGACCCCATGAAACGAGTCACACTGGCAGCCGAAGCCAACGGAGTGAGACTGTTAACACCTATTTTTGGACAAGTCGTTGAGTATCCTGGCAGAATGCAAACTGAAAAATGGTGGGCTCCCTATCTACCTGAAACCACTCCAGAACCACTTGCCGGGTCAACACCGCAATTAGACACCCCATAAACGAGCTGAGGAAATCATGTCAATAAAAGCAATAATTACCGGCTCCACCGGAATGGTTGGCGAAGGTGTCCTCCATGAGAGTCTGAATCATCCAGATGTTGAATCAGTCCTGGTTATCAACCGCAGCACTTGTGGTGTTGAGCATTCCAAATTAACAGAAATCATTCATAGCGATTTTTCAGACTTCACCTCAATTGAAAGTGAGCTCTCTGGATATACAGCCGCCTTTTTGTGTATGGGGATCACCTCATTCAGAGCATCAGAAGAGTTATATACTCGCATAACCCATGATATGACACTGGCCCTGGCTGGAACCCTGGCGAAGCTAAACCCGGACATGACACTATGTTATGTCTCCGGGGCAGGGACAGATGACACTGAACAAGGCCGAATGATGTGGACACGTGTAAAGGGAAAAACAGAGAACGCGCTTTTGAAATTACCTTTCAAAGAAGCCTTCATGTTCAGACCTGCATTGATTCAACCGACCAAGGGACTGAGGAATGCCTACCTGTTTTACAAGCTTATGAATCCTATCATCCCCTTGCTGCGGAAACTCTTTCCAAAACAAATATCTTCTCTGGAGGAGATTGGTCTGGCGATGATACAGGTGGCACAGGAAGGTTCAGATAAACAGAGAATTGAAGTGCTGGATATTGTCGGACTGGCAAAAAAACAATCAGATAAAGGGGAGCTCTAATGAACAAATGGACAACTGAAAATATTCCAGACCAATCAGGTCGCGTTGTCATCGTAACTGGTGCCAACAGTGGCATCGGTTTTGAAGCAGCCAAAGTATTAGCACTTAAAGGTGCCGATGTTGTATTGGCAGTGCGTAATAATAAAAAAGGTGATCAGGCTAAAGCCGAGATTCTAAAAGATCATTCACAAGCCAAGATCACAGTTTCACTGCTGGATCTGTCCAGCCTGAAATCTGTTAAGGATTTCTCTGAAAACTTTTTAAAATCTCAAACCCAATTAGATGTATTGATTAATAATGCTGGGATCATGATTCCCCCTTATGGCAAGACAGAAGATGGATTTGAATCTCAAATGGGCACAAATCATCTCGGTCACTTTGCCCTGACAGCCCAGTTGTTTCCCCTGCTAAAAAGTACAGTGGACAGTCGCATTGTGAATGTGAGCAGCACTGCACATAACATGGGTAACATTAATTTTGGCGACATCCATTGGGAATCGAGGAAATATGTCCCCTGGAAATCCTACGGTGATAGCAAGATCGCGAACCTGTATTTCACCAATGAACTGGGTAGGCGTATGAAAACGGCTGGACTTGATGTAATAGCAACTACAGCACACCCTGGCTATGCTGCCACAGGTCTTCAAAAGGGGCTATTCCTAAAGTTTTTGAATGTAATCGTGGCACAATCAGGTTTTATGGGTGCAATGCCTACCCTTATGGCAGCCATTGATCCAGAAGCCTCTAGCAGCAATTTTTATGGTCCATCGGGAATTGCCCAGCAACGGGGTTGGCCTAAAATAGTGGCCCCCAATAAACTGTCCCAGGATGAGACCATTGCCAAAAAACTGTGGACCACATCTGAGGAATTGACTGGCATTAATTTCTCTATCTAGAGTCCTAACTATTACAGGGGCAGGTAAACCTTGACTTATCTGCCCCCATCCTTCACATTGGTGATCAATTCTTGAGGACTATTACAGGTCCTTTTATTTTTTTTGAAGGAACTTAGTATGGAAGCGTTAGCTAATATTCATCCCGTCCTTCTAGCTCTTTTTGCTGGACTTTTCACCTGGGGTCTCACTGCCCTTGGTGCGGCCGGTGTGTTTTTTCATAATAAAAAATCATTTGCCAACATGGATGGTATGTTGGGCTTTGCAGCCGGTGTGATGATTGCCGCCAGTTTCTGGTCGCTACTGGCTCCAGCACTTGAAATGGCAGAGGGTCGTTCATTGCCGCCATGGGTCCCCGTTTCCCTGGGTTTTCTAACTGGTGGAGGTGTTCTCTGGGGCATCGATAAAATTCTGCCACATCTTCATCTCGGTGCCAAAGATTCTGAAGTTGAGGGAATTCCCACATCCTGGCCTCGAACCACTTTGTTGGTCCTGGCCATCACTCTGCATAATATTCCTGAAGGGCTGGCAGTGGGTGTCGCCTTTGGTGCGATTTCAGCGGGGCTTCCCGGTGCCGATCTACAGGGCGCTATTGCACTTGCCATTGGTATTGGAATCCAAAACTTTCCAGAAGGGCTTGCCATCTCCATGCCCCTCCGCCGTGAGGGAATGTCTAGAGGTAAAAGCTTCTGGTATGGACAACTTTCAGGTATGGTAGAACCCATTGCCGCCGTATTTGGCGCCCTCATCGTCATGACCTCTACGGCTATTTTGCCATTCGCCCTGGCCTTTGCTGCTGGAGCAATGATTTTTGTGGTTGTGGAAGAACTCATCCCAGAATCCCAACGTGCCGGCAATACGGATCAACCAACCATTGGTGCCATGCTGGGTTTCACGGTGATGATGGTTTTGGATGTTGCTCTGGGTTAGCAGATCCAAGGCTTACTCCGATCGAATTTACCACATCCACCCCTACCTAAAACCAACTTGAACCCCCTTCGATCAGGATTATATTTGCCCCGCTTTTAATTGATTGGCTTTTTTAAAATTTTTTTAACAAATCATTGTGTGGAACCATCTTATATATGTTTTCCAACAGTTATTGCAAGCGTGGAACCAAAACGATTTGTACACATTTAACCCAACAAAATTTTGATATTTGGGAGAGAGATAAAAAATGACAAAACATGTATTTCAAACTGAGGTGAATGAACTTTTACACCTCATCGTTCATTCGCTGTATTCCCACAAGGAAATTTTCCTACGGGAATTGGTGTCCAATGCATCCGATGCTTTGGATAAACTAAAATATTTGACCCTGATTGAAGACAAGTTCAAGAAAATATCCTTTGATCCAAAAATTGATATTGTCTTCAATGACTCCTCGGATGGTCGCTCTATTACTATTTCAGATTCTGGTATTGGTATGAATGAGGAAGATCTCATCGAGCATCTCGGAACCATTGCGCGATCAGGCACCAAGAATTTCCTGGGAAAACTCACTGGAGACGCCAAAAAGGACTCCAACTTGATTGGACAGTTCGGTGTTGGCTTTTATTCCTGTTTCATGGTTGCTGATCAAGTAGAGGTAATTACCCGTAAAGCTGGTGAGAAAGAGGCTTATCGTTGGGTCAGTGATGGCAAGACTGGTTTTGAGCTGGATAAAACTGAGAAAAAAGAACCTGGTACTGAAATCACCCTGCATCTTAATGATGAGGGGAAAGAATATGCCAACCGTTGGTCAATTACTGAAATTCTGAAAAAGTATTCAAACCATATCGCCTTTCCTGTTTATCTCCATTATGAAGAAACCACTTTTGATGGAGAGGGTGATGATAAAAAAGAAATCAAAGAACAAAAAAGTGAACAAGTCAATGATGCGACGGCTTTCTGGAAAAAACCAAAAGCTGAGCTGAAAAAGAAAGACTATAACGAGTTCTATAAAACCTTCAGCAACGATTTCAAAGATCCTGCCTTACACGTCCACACCCAGGCTGAAGGGGCCATGGATTACACCACTTTGTTTTTCATCCCTGAAAAAGCACCTCAGGATCTTTTCTATGCCGATTACAAACCCGGTGTGAAACTTTATGTCAAACGTGTATTTATCACTGATGATGAAAAAGAACTTCTGCCAACTTATCTACGCTTCGTAAAGGGAATTATTGATTCTGAAGATCTGCCCCTGAATGTAAGTCGCGAGATTCTTCAGCAGAATCGTATTTTGGACAACATCCGCAAAGCATCAGTTAAAAAACTCCTGAAGTCTTTTCAGACCCTGGCGAAGAAAGACAAGGAATATATCAAATTTTATGAGGAATTTGGTCGTCCACTAAAGGAAGGCTATTATCAGGATCGTGACAATCGAGAAATCCTGGAAAAGTTGGTCCGTTTCAAGTCCACCAAAGCCGAAGGCTACACCACACTGGAAGATTATGTAAGTCGTATGCAGGAAGATCAGAAGGGTATCTACTATATCACTGGAGATAACGAAGCTACCCTGCGGCGCTCACCCCTCATTGAAATGTACACCAAGAAAGACATCGAAGTCTTGATCGCTGATGATGAGATAGATGAAATCATTATTCCAGGTGCAGCAAAATATGGTGATCACGACTTCAAATCAGTTAATCGCAGCAATGCAGGAGATGAACTGAAGAAGGAGGATGATGAGCCAGATGATGAGACGCTTGAAAAGGAAGTCAAACCCTTTATCAAAAAGGTCAAAAAGGTTCTGGGAGATAAGGTCAAAGATGTGAAGGTCTCTTCCCGTCTCACCGACTCCCCTTCAGTCCTGGTGGCCGATGCAGATGATCCCACCTTCCAGATGCAGGAAATGATGAAGGCCATGGGTCAAGCAGGGATGCCTGACGCCAAGCCTATCCTTGAGATCAACCTGGATCACCCCATCTTGAAGAAGATGAAGGATATGCGCAAGTCAAAGGATTTTGACAATGCCACTGAGCTGCTGTATGAGCAGGCTCTCTTGTTGGAAGGTATGAAGCTGGAAAATCCTGCAGACTTTGTGAAGCGCTTGAATGAGGTGCTTACCAAGTCGCTATAGTCTCTTTATTGTCTCCCTGAGGCCGAGTGAAACGAGGAAACTCGAAGGGAACACACACCTTCTGCCTTCGAGAACACTTCGACAAGCTCAGTATGACACCTCAGACAGACGACATTAGAGAATAATTTAAAAAAACAGCCCCCTTATCTGGGGGCTGTTTTTATGTAAGAATATAGTGTTGCTGTTTGATTATTGGCTTTACAGCGTTTTCAGGTAGCTGATCAGTTGATCAAAGCCACCTTCCCAACCATTCCCATGTTGTGATCTTGACGCTTCAAAAGTATCACGTTCAGCCTGGCTTGCATCCACAGGCTCCCAGATTAACTCGAGTCTTGTATTGCCATTTACTTCTTCAAAAAGAACGGTTGCCCGCATCTCTTTAGGCCAGTCTGGCATTTGCATATTGGGAAGAATATCTCCCTCTGCATTTGAATTGTATTGTCGAAATACAATTTTTTCAGGTGATTCCACGCTTTCATACTTGGTTAAGAGCCACATTTCATGTCCGTTAGGAAAGCTCATCTTGTGAAGCGAAGATCCTCCTGTAACAATATTGGAAGCCATGTATTCACACGTGACACCTGGCATGGGAAACATCCAGTTCCTTAGATGTTCAGGCTGTGTCCAGGCGTCAAATACCAGTTGCCTGGGTGCAGCAAACTCTCTGGTAAAAATGGACGGCTTGACTGACTGATCTATGGGTTTATTCATTATTCACCTCTTTCTTTTGAATTACGTTCAAATATTCTTCCAGATTATCCAGATTGTTTGACCAGAATTGCTCAAACTGCAGGACCCATTGCTGAATAGTTTTAAGCTGGAAGGCATTAACTCTATACACTCGGAATCGACCTTCTTTTCGTTCTGAAACCAGATCAACCTGCTTCAGCACACTAAGGTGCTTTGAGACCATGGGCTGGTTCCAACCCACGAGGTCAACGATCTGGTTTACAGTGAGCTCTTTGCCAATCAGGGCTTCAATGAGAACCCTTCGTCGGGGTTCTGCAATAGCATTGAAGGGATCAAGTGTGGTTTTCGAGCGTGCCATAAATCAATATATTCCTATATAGGTATATATCAATAATTATTTTCCTCTGCAAGCTATCAATGTGGATTTAGTGACTATTTGATATGTTTTGTGGCAGGAATCGGGATGAAATATAAAGAGAACAGCCCCCAAAAATGGCGGCTGTTCTCTTTGTGGTGTGAAGAATACAGGGACGAAATTTCGCTTTGTCTGAACATCTTCAAAAGT